>Ga0214478_101542_pt1 | contig 11280 bp, 12 predicted proteins | sample M1_20Mar14CPVII9_2_FD_178001 | JGI IMG/M metagenome (GOLD analysis project Ga0214478, IMG submission 178001) | Marine eukaryotic communities from Monterey Bay, California, United States - M1_20Mar14CPVII9sort6BwellD7 | ecosystem: Environmental > Aquatic > Marine > Unclassified | place: USA...
TAATAAGTGTGGCTTTGACAGCACTAGGGTTGGCATTCAGTTCGTATTGGGCAGTACCAATTGCGGGGGCAGTAGCTGTGATATTAACTTCTGCTTATACCGTCGTTGTTTGGGATAGAATCACCTTTGCGGCTACAAACCTTAGTGTTTCCTTGAAGGGGACGAGGAGTTCATTGGATATTCTCTTTGTCGGGCTTAGTGTCCTCGGTCTTACTTATCTTTGGACAATATTATGGATTTGTGGTTTCATCGGGACATTTGATTTTCTTAATGACGATGAAGAGCTGTCGAATAACTGGATGAGTGTGGTAATCGTCTTCTTCCTCTTTTCATATTACTGGACGTTCCAAGTTATCAAGGTGAGTCACTTTAGGTGCACATATCACATACATATACGTTTTGGTGAAAGTGATACTGATATAATCTGTTCTATACTCCTTTTGAAATACACAGGGCATATCTCAGACCACAGTTGCAAGTATAATCGGCAAGTGGTGGGATCATTCAGAAGACGACCCACTTCCAATATGCAGTCCTCTGTCACGAAATATAATCGGATCGTTTGGCTCGATATGTTTGGGAAGCTTAATTGTCGACCCTTGTGTATTAGTTGCGAGGCTGTCCAACTTCAACCGTCTTGCTAGACCGAAGCTTCGTCAATTGAAAGCCTCGGCCATCGACAATACCAAACTGAGAGTAAAACAGACTCCGGCTAATGAGAATTGCGAGTGCGTCCCAAGTAATACGTGCTCTGGTGCCCTATCAAGAAATATAAATCAATGGTCGTATGCTTACATAGGTTTATACGGTTACCGTTTTTGGGAAGCAGGGAGCAAGGCATCTCTACTCTTCGAGGCTAGAGGTTGGACTCACGTCGTATCCGAAGACGACCTGATATTGACTGTCCTGTCAATGTCAAGTATGATAGTTGGAGGTAGCACCGCATGCTTAGCGCTTATCATAGAAGAAGTTGATGGCTACAGCTTGACCAGTCTTAACAAGCCCATCAAGACTGCGTTCTTCATTGGTGCTTGTATTGGATATTTCCTATCAAGTGCCTTCCTAAGTATAGTCAAGGGAAGTGTAAGCGCCATCCTCGTATGCTATGCTGCCAGTCCAGTTCAGTTCCATGCGAACCATCATCAACTTTCACAAGAAATGAAAGCAGTATGGAAACACTTGTGGCTTCAAAATCCAAAACCAAGCCAAGATAGATCAAACAGGAGATAGCTCCTTGATAATTATATCATTGATCACTTCTGTACTATATGTAACAAAAAAAAACGGTCTGCTGTGCGTTTATGCAGGCCAATGTGAAGTGATCAAGCGATATTTGTGTATATATGTATAATAAAGTCTAGCTGCCAGGATGTTAGAGGGCAAATAGAGCTAGCAATTGCTACTAATGTTATTTTGTTTGTGGCGTGTCCTAGAGCCACGCTTTGCTATTAGAGTGTAAAGAATCAAAACTTAAGATCTTTGTAACTTAAATGATAATTTGTTGAACATTTGAACTTCTTCTTATTAATATTTAGCTGTATAACACAAAATAATACACATACTTTTAATCTTCAATTACAGTGAACCTCGATAGCCAAGTATTAACAACTTCATATGTCAAGAACATGATAGCACTATTGGGAACAACCTTCATTAAATGTACACCCATACCACTATACAACCCCTGCCGTCCTTCTTCCTTGGCGATTACCCCTATCGTTTGCCACATTCCATTGTATTTGAAGATACCATTCCTAGCTTGTTCACGCATTCGTGTCCGCGCCACCTCATGGGGGTATGTAATAATGGCAGCGGTACCCTTTGACAGTGCCGCTGATAAGAAGTATGTAAGCTTTGGAAGTGTATTTATTGGTTCTAATCCCTGCTCTTCTCTTCGTATATTCTGCTGTGCTAATAACTTTGTCTTGATTTGTTCATATATCATGAATTGTGTAGCACCTTCTAAGCATCCCCAGTATGAAGCAGAGATACCCTTGTAGAATCCACCTACACCTTCTTCTTTAAAAATTGATTTGACTGCATCACGATAGCCAGTATATGCTCGTTGTCCAGCTGTACTGTCAGCAAGCAATTGCAAACGAGTCTTGACTACCCAGATTGGAGAAGTTAATGTATTCCCAGCAATACCAGCCATCAATCCCGAAGCCAAAGCATTTGATACGCCTCCTTCCTTGACACCAAATGTACCCAGGAATCTTTTCGTCTGTTCATATGTAAAGAAATATGCTGATCGAGCAGGTATGATACCAACTAATGTAGGTCGCATACCCTTCCAGAAACCTAATATCCCATCTCTTTCGAATATAGTTTTTGCAATTTCGACAGGATGGCCTGATTTGCTACTAAGCTCACCAACCGCGACACTTGATGATTGTAGTTGTGTTTTAATAACTTCTAATGGATTGGTAATGCATGATGCAATAGTACCTGCTGCTCCGCCAGAGAGTAAATTGAATAACTTCATTCTTGATGCTGTCATAGTACCTGGTGATACTGCGATTGACGATCCACCCCGACATGATGATTTGCCTCCCCGGAGAATTCTTGCAGTGGAACTAGCTCCGCCTAGTGGTATATTGAGTGGTGTGATTGCATTTGATATCGATGACGATGATGATGTGTTGATGGCACTTCTATTTTTGCATTGTTTGCTGTTTGTTGGATAGCACAATTCGACTGGTACAAGGAATCTCGCCCATGAAGAGGTTATCGATATTAATAACAATAGTATTGTTCTAAGAGTCATGATGGTGGATTATGAGTATATCTAACACTACCCTATTGAGAGAATTGTGATGTAAGTGATATGACAACAAAAGAAAATGAGTTTCATTTTGTGGTGAGAATAAAACAAAGGTATCCTCGTTCAGCGCCTATGAGCCAGTCTCCCCTGATTTTCATAACTCATGTTGAGCCCCGCCGAGAATAAGCAATCTACTATGCCCATGCTATTGCAAACAGTAGTTATCACTATCATTGTTATATCAGATTTTATGCACCACTACAATGCCGCAGCCTATACAATATCTAAGATCTCTCGACTCTCCCCTCGACTCTCCCCTTCGAGCTCCCCCCGAGTATCTTCACTACAACATCATCTCACTCATGCTCCTATCTTTCCTAATTATAAGCCAAGTATTATTATTCACAGTAGAAATACAATCTGTCTTCGAACGAGGTGTCATGAGAGTTCCACAGCTTGTTACTTCTCTTCACGAGGAGTGACAAATGATGTTGGGGATGCCACTAAAACATATGATATCAACAACATTGATGGGGATGGGGATGAGGATCATAGTAATGTAGATCAACTCAACAACAACACACCATCATATAACAATAACAAAGATCAACTCGACAAAACTACTGCACGGGAGATACGAAAGAAGAGACTACATTACTATTTGAGTGAATTAGGTGTAGATTCAGATGATATATCAGATGCTGTAATTAGATCTGTGACAACGAATGATGGCTTTGATAATAGATATGGCAAGTCAGCAATCAAAGCTTATAGATCATATATAGATCCAAAACCTAGCAAACTGAAAGCAGTAGAAAGAGAGAATGTAGAGGTGTCTGCAAATAGGTATGCTCGACAAATAGACTTTCTCGCCAAAAGGCACAGAAGCAGTGAAGCAGAATACGTACGCCACATCGATACTTCAGAAAGTCGGCGAACATTTCCTTTAGTATTGGTACTTGATAATTTAAGATCAGCAGCAAATGTGGGAAGTATTATAAGATCAGCTGATGCTTGTGGATGTCTGGAGATAATAACGACCGGTATAACACCTCATCACAACGGCAATGGTGCCGATAAATTAGCCAAATGTGCTCTAGGTGCTGAGAGAATAGTATCCACTCGTCATTATGCAACAACAAAGCAAGCACTAGAGTACCTTCGGCAAGATAGGCCAAACTTCAAATTATATGGGATGGAAACTACCGACAAGAGCAAATGCTATACAAGTGTTCAATATCCTGGTGGAGAATCAGTAGTATCAAAGAACGATGATGATGAAGTTAATAAGATCAATACATCCGGAGTTGCTTTGTTTCTAGGCAATGAGGTTAGTGGAGTAGATACAGACATTATACCTCTCTTAGACGAGATGATTGAGATACCAATGTTTGGAAAGAAGAATAGTTTGAATGTAGCAGCTTGTGCTCCCGTCGTAATGTATGAAGTCTTAAGGCAGTGGGGTGTAAGGTAATGCTATGATACCGCACAAAGTTCTATGTAGACTGCACACACTCATCTTGTACCAATACCATATGGACACGTCAGACAATCAAGTTCTGTTAAAGTCTCTAACATGAAATCAGTATCCCCCGACATTACCTGTAGATTGCAATCCTTTTCACTAAGCCTTTTGCCGAGCTTCTCTCCTGCCAAACCTCTTGCTAATGGATTCTTACATCCTACCATTGCTCGTCTGGTATATAGTATTGCAAAAGAGATGTTATCATGACATAATATAATAAGCATCAAATATCAAATATCAAACATACTGAGTGAGTATATCACATACCTTGAACGCGCTTTGGGAGATGATGGATTATTATCATATATACTCCCTCCAGATGAATCACCAGCATTCAATCTAGCCATATTCCTTGCATTCGAGCTGTAACTTTTCTCTTCTGCAATCGCACTAGGAGGATTCGAAGATCCAAAGATGGATATGCCTGCAACGATTCCAGTTTTGATCAAGTCTCTTCTTTGTTGTATATTCTGCGATGAATTGATATCAAACGATGATACTACCGCCGATATTAAAACAAACATCAATAACACAAGTCGTAGTATTGCCATCATACGTTGTTTGAGGGCGGTGAACTTGTTATTAGTTGTTAATTATAGTGTATGTTATGTTTGATGATTGATATTGATGATAATGATGTCAACACGGAGGTCACTATCAATTCTTATCTTCTACCTGCTTATACTATCATAAACAAACTCGTCTAGAACATCAATAACTGTACGATAATGATATGCAACATCAAACATCAAAAATATCTTTTCTAGAGATCTCTTGGTGGACCTGTGACTATCTATTTAAATGTTTTTGAAGGCAAATGTTTTGTGATGGCGACTGAGACCCGAGAGTGATATTGGCGAAAGGAGGAGGTAGATTTGACTAGTAATACAGTGCTTGATTCAGTTTTTAACGCATTATCGATTGGTGTAAGGGTGACATACCGGAGTGGGTACTTAGTGTGCATGGATGTGTTAAATTAGATATAAAATTTCAATCTTCAGCAAAATTAGCAATGCCACCAAAATCAAAGATGAAACGATCTCAATCACCTGCAGCCGGTGGCGGTAGTAGTAGCTCATCATCTCGATCGACATCACAGTATCTTTTAACATGTGATCCTCCAAGAAAGTCCGCGTTTGCATTGTTTCATCATAATATGAGTCAAGAGTGTTCAATATGAAGCTCAGCGATTTGGCTACTTCATTTGACCTTAGTTTACCTTTATTTGATTGTCTTTGCAAACCACATGCACTAACATGAGTTACTCCATCTCATTTTCACTTCCAGTGAAACAGTTTATTATACACTTGAATGATAAGAAGGTTGCTGATAAGAAGTTTATTATTGAAGATTTAGATTCAAGACATTTACTGATAAAGGGTGAGGTTAAAGATGAAATTGAAAGAAAGGTAGCAGAATGGATGGACGAGGTAAGAAAATGCCAAAGTGTAAATGTGTTTCTATCTGTATATATCTTGTGTGTTGTTGATACTAACTTATCCTATACCTCGCGGGGTAACAAACAGAATGTATATTCAACAATAGAACGAGTCGGTGAAAGCTTAGATACATCATAATATGTTTCCCTCCAAAGATTTACCGTGGGAGAGATCTACCCATACGATATACAATTAACAACCCCCGCCGAAAGTGCCTCAATAATAATCGAGAAAGTACTACGCTCTTGGTGTAAAAAGAATAACAAGATATAAGTTGATAACTGCAAATGGACCAAGTGCAATCAGAAAGTTACTCTATTCTATTAATAATAAAAAATATGATTATACAACTAGAGATGTCAAGAGTAGTATGCTTAGTCTTCGTGGTACAGGAACAAAAGCAGTAAGTTGGAAAAACGCCGAGTCGCTTTTGAGTACCTCGCTAGATACATACTAAAAAATAATTTTACTTACAACTCTCCACTTTACTAATTAACAACAAAGATCAATAAGCACATTAAACAACATCACATTAGACAATGGATTCTTCTAATTTGACAGCACGTCAGCTGGCAGTTAAACAGAATAAGGAAAGACGAGCTGCTGCTTTGGCCAAAGTCAATGAAGACTTAGCCTTACAAAAGACTAAGAAGCTCAAGGTAGAAGGTAAGTTGGATGTATTGTTCGTTCATTTGTTCATTTATTCGTTCATTCATACTCTCTTTGCTTAAACAAGTCATAGATGTCGGGAATATGAAAGAGTTATTCATGCAAGCGACGGAGAAAGTGCTTAGTAAAAGGATTGAACAGCTTGATACCTCTTCTTTCAAGTTCAGGAGTGAGTTTGTTCATCCATTTGTCTCTCGTTTGTCATTCATTTGCTTTCTGCTTTGTTCTTACACTATTTCTTTCATTCATTTGTTTGTTAGGTCCACACCAGCTTGCGCTTTGCATTAGCAATAGTGTAATTAACGATGATGATGTTGGAGAGGAGATCTACTGTTGGATATGACAGGGTAGTAGATTGCAAATAATTCGAGAAGTGGACATGATGTTATCGCTGAATAGTACCTTTGACTCTCGGAGCTAGGCTCCAGGCCAAATTGAGGGTCTTAAATATAATAGTAAGTCAATGAGTCATTAAGCAACTTGTATAGAATGTAAGAAGTCTAAGAGTAGTGAGTTTGAGAGACGAGGATACTCCAGAGGATTCTCGTGCTTCTTTCTTTCAATGATGAGTGGCTTGTACTTCTTAGATTGCTCAGCTAAAACGCTTTGAAAACAAGGATTGAAACCAGCAAGAGCGCCGCACTTATCTACCTATCTGTCCTGTGGAGATCCTGGGACAAAGATAAAACAGGTCTTCATTGCAAATGTATATTTAATTTGGAGGGACCTATTGTATCTCCTCCTCTCTCTATCTACATAATTCGACCATAAAAAGAAGATATCTCTCTATATCACACAATAAGTTCAGTGTGCATGTGTGTGTGAATGTTCCATGTCCTAATTAGATGTTATCCTCAAGAACTAAAATGAAACAAGTTTAGATCCACCAAGGCTTTCCCTCAGTTCGGAAATCAGTCTCTGACCAAGTGCTGAAAATGATACCACCCTTCTCATCGGTTTCACGGTGGGCAAGGGCCAATGGAAGTGGGGCGGGTCCACGTACAACATGTCCATCGGGGGCGTACTAAGAGATTTTGAAAAAAAAAATGCAAATGATAATGTGTGTGAGATATTATGTGTACAAAATGCATGCAAAATAACTTCGAGGGGAAGAGAATGACCGCATTCAATGATGATATGATTCTGTTTGCAATCATCAATTTATCCTCTTCCCCCCCTCCATAAATAATAATATATTTCTCTACTACTCACTTGAGATCCGTGGCATGGACACATAAACTTGTTGTTGGCAGCAGACCATGGAACGACACATCCCAAATGTGTACACACGGCATTAAGTCCATAATCTTCGAGGCTTCCATCATCCTTAACAATAAGGTATGTAGCATCACCCTTTAATCCCTGTGCTAAGGAATGATCACCAGGCTTGTGTGTTTCAAGGTAATCCTTTTCGAATAGATCATCTCCATTGGCATTCTTAGCGGAGACACCCCCTCCTCCACCTCCAGCACCTGGTGGTACGAAGAATAGGATGTATGGCACTCCAAGTCCTCCAACAGTAACAGCAGCAGAACCAACGAGGATTAAGTTCATTAAGTTTCTACGGTTTTGGTCAATGTATAATTCACCTCCAGCGGCCATTTCCATGGGTGCCAAGGCTGAACTTCTCTGTTGCACATTGATTGGTGCAGGGCTGAAGGCGGATGAGCCGCCAATCAAGGCAGCAGATAATAGGGCTACAAGCTTCATGGTTCTAAAGTTTATTGGCGTAAAGCGTGCAGTAGTGTGCTATTGCTATGTGATATTGCAGTGGTCGGCTGCTGTTCCTCAAATCTATGACGTATCTCTTACAAGGATACTGCCACTTCATAAGATACGCTTTTTGCAATGACCTGTGCATAGAAGTCTCACTACTCGTATGAGAGTCGAGCTACTTGAGATTGAGTGTGTACTCGTAGCAATTGAGATTAGTACTGATTCAATAGAGGTGATCGTCTACCCGATCACTGATCAGTACTAGTATACTAATCAAGGTATAGGTAAGAGAGTACGAGTTAAGTTCTCTTACGGTATCCAAGCAAATGTGAAACAAGTGTTTCTATTTTAAATGATATCTCCTCTCAAACCTAATCGAATTATTTCAACAGGCTTAGGAACGAGATACACTTTACTGTACAAGACGGATGTGTTTATACACCGCGTCCGTCTATTTGTTAAACTTGTCGAATCCGTCGAAATGGAAGGCGTCTGCAAAGCCACACATCCAAGATTTAGCATAGAATGCCTCACTTAAATCTTCGACGACCTTCTCGTCTTTCCCATTCTTGCCCCGCCGTGTCTTGGACACTGGTGCACTCCTAGCATGGGGTGGCTTTGAGTTGGGACTGTTATTATTGTTTGGCGGTGAAGATGGAGCAGGCGTATCCCACGAGCCGTCACTAGAACTCTTGGAATGACGACTATTCGTCCTTGTCATACTTGTAGCACCTGGTGGAGTTGAGGTGCGTTTATGTCTTGAGTTGGGTGGGGGTGTGACATGTCCACTGGATTGGCTTCTTCCGGGAGATGACGGTGCTGATAAGGTTTGATGGTGATTACTAGTAAACGGATCTTGATCGGGAAAAGTAGCTTGGGCTTGACGAGATATATCTTCGTCGAGCCTGCACATGCATGATAGGGAGAGAGGGGAAAAGAATTGATGGTTAGTAAAACTTAGAAATGAGAATATTCAAACGACCTTTTGTCTGTCTCCCTATACTTACCCAGCAATAGTTTCTAGCACATTCTCATCGTCAAAGTCAACTCCATACACATCATCTTCTGAACTATCATCCTTACTATCCTTGCTGTAATTCAAATCAGTCAGATCCGCATTAATATTTGTCGGCATCTTAGAGTCGTCCATGTGAAAATTAAGTGCACCAGTAGCATTAGAAGAAGATGAATCCTTCTTCTTCTTTTGTTGCTGCTGCCTCTGTTGTTCCAATTCATGTTGTCGTTGTCGATCTTCCACCCTTTGTATCCACCCGGCTACTGCCGATGTTTTCTGTATCTCCTGACCGAATACATTCATGTTACCTCCTCCTGCATCACTTCCCGATGCGGCTTTACTCTGTTTGGCAATAAAGTCTTTAATTTCAGATGCCCCCTCGCCTTCACTATCGATTAATTTGATAATATCTGCAAAGCTTGAATCGTTAGAACTTTCGGCTGATTGTACTGATGATGATGCTGAGTATGTTAATGATCCTGCACCGACGGAATTGTCATCTCTATTGGACGCGCCACCACTTCGACTGGATGATCCTTCCTCGACATTCTGTTGCTGCTGTCTCCCGGGTAAGCTGAGCTTCTTATCATTCGAGGAGGATTGAGCACTAAGTGAGGCGACACCTCTTCGTCCACCCAATCGAAAGTTAGACCTCTTGGATGAAGATGATGTAGAAGTACTAGACTTGTTTTTTCTATTGCCTATACCCCGACCACGACGGTGTTTCTTACTATTACCTGATGTTACGGGTGTACTGTCTGCAAATTCATATGATGTTGACATGATCTTCTCTGTTTATTTTCTATATATGATTGCAAAATAGGATATCCTCAATCTATTAAAATGGGAATGGGAGGATATTGTATATCTCGCTTGATAAACAATCTATGTTTGATATAGTAACACGTGCACTAACTTGGTCTTGAAATTGTATGCAGATGTGCACCTTCTCACAAATTTCTTTTTGATATTGATTCGGAGCCGTCAGATACAGCCGCCCGATATCGATATGGTAGATAACTATATGAAAAGATTGGCGAATCTATGTGCTGCTTCAATCTGTGCTGAACCAATGCAATAGGCCTATGCAGCGTAGGATATGATTATGTGGAGGGGGGTAAACTATCTTGTTGTTGATGCACCTTACAACGATGATGATGATGTTTGTTTGCAATGCTCTTATTGCAATGCTATGACTTTTATATGTTTCTCAAAACGTATCTGTAAAGATTATAGGAAGATTGGAGAATGATAATCGAGTTGTTGTAGGTCTCTCTACCATACAAAGAAAACAAATATTTGTTGTATCAATATCGTCTCTAACTTGCTGTTTGTGTTGTGGTATCTGCCGCGCGTCAGACGCTGTCAAAATATTTGATGAATTCCAAACCGCCCGTCTTACCCAACAACCAATAAGTATAATATATATGTGGAACTGTCCACAAACAATACAATAAATGGTGGGAGTAGGTCGAAAGCAGACATCTAAAATCTAAAACCGCATCATTTGGGTTAATACAAAATTATATCTTGAGTTCGCACAATCAATTTTTCTCGATCTATGTAACTTATGCAGAGATTGCCACCAAGCCTCGTCTTGATCCAAGGTCTCATTATTCCATTGCAATAGCAGTAAAGAAGCATAGTTGATCTTCGTTCTACTACTGTAGATTAATTACAAAGTAATAAGTATTTGTCGGCAGTATAAAGAAGAGATGATGGCGAATGAGCAACATGCCGCCATCGACGATGGTGGCAGTGATGATGATAATAATGATACTATCCGATCATCTGCAAATATCATGACAGAAAAGCTATACCTAACCGTCATGGATGTATATGAAAGTTATGCCGATACAATTAAGAATAAAGAGAATGATGAGTACAACAAAATGGTTGCAAACCTAAACAAGAAAAGATTGCACATGCCTCCGACATCGCCTGTTAATAAAACTGATGATGCACGAGGGGTTATTACAAAGCGTATATTGGAGGGATGGACATTACATACGGGCACGTGTAACAAGTGTGCAATGCCATTAATGGATTATTATGGTGATGTTTCATGTGTATTATGTCAGAGAGTAGATGATAGCTCGGCCTCGGCTGAATCAAAGTCCAGTATCGATACTCTATCTCTTGCATCAACGTC
>Ga0214478_101543_pt1 | contig 11273 bp, 6 predicted proteins | sample M1_20Mar14CPVII9_2_FD_178001 | JGI IMG/M metagenome (GOLD analysis project Ga0214478, IMG submission 178001) | Marine eukaryotic communities from Monterey Bay, California, United States - M1_20Mar14CPVII9sort6BwellD7 | ecosystem: Environmental > Aquatic > Marine > Unclassified | place: USA...
TTCTCCATCTCCTCATATTATATTTTATTATAAGATGACTTGACTATAGTGGTTGAGTGCGAGGAGGAGATGGGTTGGAGTAATAGCAGTGAAAGCAGAGCCACGGGGGGAGAGGGAGAAAAATTTATCTATTATGAGTAGCAAATGAAGATGGTATTATGGAGTGGAGGAGACTCCTACCTCTTCTATTCCTCTCCCCCTCTCTAACAGCATAACAGAACGCTTTCGGAACTAATACTACTACACAATAGCGTAGCCCCATCATTGAGGAGATGGAGAAAAATGCTAATACTAATGAATGCAAGATACGGTATCCTTTTATACAAAAATATTGTGAGGATGAATGATTGATGGTAACAACAACTCAGCCCAATATACCTACCTAAAATGGCTTCATATCCAAGTACTATCGGCGTAATAATACTGTTAATTACCCTCACTAATACCTATGTTGTTTCATCATTTCAAGTTGATGTTAGGTCGCCGATATCTTCATGCAGAAGGCAACAACACTCGAGGAACAATATAATTTCATTGGCTGCTGAAAATGGAGATGATAATATGAGTACTGTAGATGAATATAGAAATGCACCTACAGCTATATTGTCAAACTTTATGCAGAAAGAAAAAGACACGGAAGATCCATTCAAAGATATCGATTTTAATGCTCCCAAATCATCCAAACTAAGTTTGCAAGAATTAGCAGAAGTGTTGGACTACGAACTTTACAATAAGGAATGGTTCGTAACAGGGAATGTTAATCCAATCTACTTTGATGATAAGTTCCAATTTCAAGATCCTGATGTAAAGTTGACTGGTATTGAAGAGTATGCAAGAGGTGTGTATAAACTATTCGATCAATCGTCGTCTCGTGCAGAAATTATATCAACAGTAGTGAATAGTACTATACCAAATACAATTACAATTACTTGGCGTTTATCGGGCGGTGTTAGTATCGGGCCAGGTCTTACTATAAAACCATACATTGTATATACAGACTTTACAATTGACGAAGATAGTGGATTAATTGTATTTCAGGAGGATAGATTTTCAGTACCTGGCTGGGATATTCTATTATCAGCTCTATTCCCTTTCCTTATTGGTAAAGTTACAAGCGAGCCTGCACCTCCGGTTGAACCTCGAGTTGTTAACATGCCTAAATCAATTGCTAGGGAGAAGAAGGGTGGTTTGTTTGATGGTTTGTTTCAACAAATGGGACTTTAGTCTGTACTACAGTACAATTGTTATGCCTACTAAAACAATTCCTGGAAACTATGGTACTTATTACTTTCTAACATAAGTATGAATGAGTTAGTGATAAGAGTAATAACGAGTAATCTTCATCTAAACATTTAAAAAAGGGTAGTATGTAGTTATCAACAAATCTGAATATTGACTCGTTTATAACTAGATTAATTACATACCGGTGTGGACGAGAGCAAGGATGATGCATTGATACCAATCATTAATTATGTTGGTATCGTAGTCGGATAGAGTAATGTAGTTTATTCACTTGGTTGTGGTTTGGTGACATCATCTAATCAAGGAGTTTTCGTGTTCAACATGAAAACGGAATCATTCATTATTCATTATCAATCCATGAGTAGGTATCGTACAAGAGATCCTTTGCAGTCAGGAGGTATAATTATAACCCAATTACATCATCCTTCAGGAGTATCATAGATTGGTTGAAGGGCGCCGTCCGATATACATACCAGGGTTGTCGAGAGTGGAGACATACTGCACATATCATCAACTCATCATCCTCACATTATTATTACTTATATATCCTAATGAGTTATGTATTAGTGATGTATTATATCATACTAAAAGTATGTTCAGTGATAGCTTTGATTGTTAGTGCATCGGCATTATCACAACTAAACAAATCAGTGATATCTCGCCGAAGAGTCATAAATACTGCACTAGCATCACCTATCTTACTCTTATCTGAAATAGCATCATCTTCTGAGCAAACAATTGCAATTTTAGATCCAAATCCAAGAGCAATTACGACGGTACGGATCAACTCCCCAAATGAGCGTGCAGGTTTAGAATTATTTGACGTTAATATAGGAACACCGTCACACAATGTACTTGCTGTCAAAGCTGTACAATTAACTGGACAAGCAGCAAAGGCAGGCGCTCAACGAGGTATGATACTGTTGGATTATACCAATAAAAGTGATCTGGTCGAGCGATATGAATCTGGAGTTTATCCTATTGAAATACGATTATACAATCTTGCCCTGGGTGGAGATGGTATTGGAGATCTTGGAAGGAGTATTGTAACACCAGAAGATGCATTGGAATTATCAGCTTCGATTAGTAGTAAAGATACATCATCTATTGGAGTAAATAACAAATTGAGTGTATCGGAAGGATTGCAAATCAATACAATAAAGAAAGCCAATGGCAAATGTGGCGTCAGATCAAGAAGAGGGGATACCATGCAAGTAAGATATGAGGCTAGAGTGGGTGACAGTGAAGGTATAATATATGACGCAAGTGAATGGAGAGGAACCGGGCAACCTTACTCGTATATATTGGGAAACAATGATGTATTGAGAGGCGTTGGTTTGGGAACATACGATATGTGTCCAGGAGAGATAAGAGAGCTAACAATACCACCAGAACTAGGATATAGAAATGGAAGCAAGCTCTACAAACAAATTCCTTCCAACTCACCGTTGTTTTGGCGGATTGAACTAGTCGAATTGAACTTTATCAAGGAGGGTGAGAATGATAGAGAAAGAGAAGAAGACTTCTATTAGATGCATATGTTAGTGTATCCTAGGTTACTAATGTATAATCATAATGCTAACGTCTCAGCCATACTCCCTGTCAAGTCTCTCCTTTGTCAGCAACCCAACTACAAGTCTCTTCCACTTCTTGATAATCTCCTTTCGCTTGTTCTCTCTTTCCTTTTCAACTGCATGACTTTGACATTCAACAGAAGCCATTTGCATAAGCTCAACGTTATGAGAATGGACAACAATACCACGCACAACAGCATGACTTCCTTCATATCCCAACATGCACGGTGCATATGGTATTCCAAGCTTCTTTGCGATCGGAGCCAAGCCTTTTCGATCCATGTGTGTTAGGCCTGGATTGATTAGAGCCAGTTCAACGTTCCTAAACTCGTTTGTAGGGATGGAATCATTAGGACCAACATGTGGAGGCTTCCATTTCTCAGTTTGAAAGATACCATATAGATTGTGCATCTTTTGATCGTCACCGGCACTTTTCTTTTTGTTGTTCTTGTCTATTGATGCTATCATCTCTTCTTGGGCCTCCTCTGACACCCCATAGCTTGATAATGCATTGAATCCCTTGGCAACAGACTTCTTCCTAGCCTTGATCTTCTTGGCTGGTTTATCCATCTCGCTCTCCTTTACCTTCCGTCCTTGATACAACCACTTATCAGCTCTCAATGCCTTGCTCACATCGCTACGCTTGTATACCATTTCACCCTTGAACACTCCACAGATTCGTTTACGAGCATCAGGATGAAGCACATCTTGAGAGTTGAGTACAGACGGGATGACATAAAAGGGTGATTGTTTGAAACCCTTTTTACTTGTAGGAATCTTCTCCTTCTTTTCAATACCACCGGTCAATTCTTTTGCTTCCCTATCCTCATGCTCATCCGAATCGTAACCTGGTTTGGCTTGAGTGGTTTTCTCGTCATCTGAGCTATCAAGTTCAACCAAATCAACATCTTTGCCACTACTTGTCTTTGTTTTGGTCACTGACTTTACAGCGGATGATTTAGAAGGGCTCTTCTTTCCTTGTTGTTTCGATCTGCAGTGCCTGTTCATTTGCTTTAGTGAAGATTCCCACCATTCGTCAACACACTTTCCACCGCGTTTGGTGAGATCCTTGCCTGTCGCCCCTCGTAAGCGTAGGGTCCGAGACCAAGTGTTTGCGTAACGTGGAGTTACATCCGTCAATCTAAGCCCTTTTAACTGGGTGCTAAAAGAGTTCCCTTTTGATAGAGAGTGTTCTACCGCAAGCACATATGAGACTGGTAGTTTTTTGGGGAATGTATTTGCAGACCTCTTCGTGTGTGAAGGCACCTTACCCCACTTTCCTTTTCGCTTCTTCTTCTCGCCTCCATCCTCCTGTTGTTGACTACTATTTGACTTCATATTCATCCATGCAAGGATAGACTCAACCTCCTCTGGCTTGTCAATACTTTCTTGCTCTGGATGAATCGGTATCCACATTGCTACAGGTTGATCTGATTTCTTCATTGTCTTACTTTGTTTCTTCTCGGAACTGTCATCACAGCAAAGTACTTCTACCCATGATAGAGAGTTGACATTCACAGATGGAGTTGTCGTAATAGTAGCAGATGGAGACTTCTTGGTAGCGGTAGTCATTTCCTTAGCCTTGGGTTTAGTATCTTCTTCATCATCACTGCTCATTAGGTCAATAGTTTCGGTCGGGGCGGCGGCTTGTTTCTTATCATGTAATAAACCGAGCAATTTTTGCAGTTGACGTGTCTTGTTCTTTCCTAACGACGACTTCTTACCACTAACAGGGAAGGATGCCAACAATGGATGATCAACAGTCAATTCCAACGATAGGGGTTTGAGTGCAGTAACATATCGAGCTCTCCAACCAAGAGATCGAACCATTGTTAGGAATAAAAGTACCTTTTCTTGTGATGAAATGTTTTCTACGGCAGTAATGGCATCAACTCCATCTTCTTCTTCCACAAATAATTGAGGATCTTCATCATATTGGAATGATAAATACATGAGTGTTTGAAGCAGATTGATTGGTGTTGGCTTGTCATTTTGTGTTTGAGAGGATGTATCATCATTTGTACCCCCCTCCTTTGCAGCTTGTTTCTTATTACCTCTAGACTGTCGTCGTCCTCTCTGCCGAGTAGTGGATGTAGAAGCAGCTACTGCACCTTGTGCTACATTACGTTCCAAAGCAGCTCTACGACGTTCACCGGCTTGATTGACAAAGTTGAAGTACCACTTTGAAAAATTATGTAATTGTTGCTTTGTTGGAATTGTGGGTTGATACTGGTCTCCTGCCGTTGTGTCATCCTTTTGGTTATGAAATTCTTGTGGTATCATACTATATGCCAATGTAGATAATAACATTCCGTTATCATCTTCTAATTCACTACCACTTCCACTTCCACATAAATATGAATATTGCATAGACTGAACAACTTCACACAACATTCCCGATCGACGAACATTGAGTATTTTTTGTTGTGTTTCATATGGTACATTACGCAGTACTCTTACTATTTTTCTCTTTCTCTTTTTAGACTTGCTACTATCAGTTTCATCGGCACTCATCTTCTTATCCTCCTCTTGATTCTTCTCATCTGGCGTGTTGCTTTTACCAGCTGTATTGCTTTTACCAAAGTTTATCATAACACCCTGAGTAGGAAAGTTTTGTGGTGTATCATCATCGGAATCTTCTCCTTCGTCATCTGCATCTTCCCAATTAACATTATCCCAATCACCCCCGTCTCCTTCCTCTTCTTCACCGAAACTTTCCTCCGCAGCCATGTTATTATCATTTGTGCCAACTCTACTATCAGTTGCAGGTGAGGGCGTAGCCACTGCCACTGCCGCAGCTGGCTTAATATCATTATCATTCGATACGGCGGTCTTATCCCGAGACGCCAGTGCTAGCAATCCAGTATCATCATACGCATCCAGGTCAAAATCTTCTTCCTCATTATCACTAAAATTAAAGCTCATTTTTTTATAGTTGATCTTCAAAGTTACTTTGGTATAAAACTATTGATTTGCAGGTCAGGATAACACAACGATGAGCATTAAAAATGGATCAAGTGAGTATATCTATCAATACCAAATGTGGTACATAGACGACCAAGGTGCTGAGTTGCAATTCATCGAAAAAAAGAAAAAGTAGGTACATACATGCGGTATCCTTTGGCTTGGATAAGAGCCACCACCAATTAAGAGCATCAATCCATTGGAGAACGATTCTACTCTATCGACATCATTAGACAATGATTTGTTGTAATCGAATGGTTTGTTTTATTGGGCTTAATAGTTGCCATGCAAGTTCACATAAAATCTCTCGACATGGGTTCCTAGGTTGGGTTCCTAGGGTTCCTAGCTAGGAACAAGAACCTAGGAACCTAGGAACCCATCGCTAAAAAAGCTAGGAACCTAGGAACCTAGGAACTTTTTAGCGATATGCGTTGAGTCTGATATGCGTTGAGTTTTCCACCCCTCGGGTCAAAACACCCAAGGTAGCGGTATCTTCTTAGTCCTCTGAGGCGCGAGGCAGGGCTAGCTGAGGGCTGAGTCCTATGGTCGGTATCCTAAAATATCTTTATGCTGCGCATAATGTCGTTTCTAGAGAGATCGAGTATGTGTTGTAGCCCAGCTGTTTGTTGTAGACTTAGTAGACAATAATAGTAATCCAACGCCGGAATATTAAGTTGGTGGAGTGTAGTATTGGTGATAGTTAAAATAAATCGGGGTTCACTCGCAAAAGATATTTTACAAAGGTATTCATCAATCATAACACTCGACACAACCTTCTCATTTTGAAATCTCCACTATCATCATGCCGGGTACTCCAAGTTCTCAAGAGACAATCAATGCAACTGCAATTGCAACTATTATATCGGTAGTATTAGTTCCAATCTATCATAAACTAATTAAACCAAAGTTCAACAAGGTCGAGGATACAAAAAAAGATGATGATGCAACAGCTCCTTCTCGTCGTGGTCGTCTTTCTCGGCGTCCATCTGTTCTTGAGGAATTAACATCAGTTCCATTGGTATTACGTGTACTTCTTTGGTTACAATCATTTCAAGGATTGGTAATGTGGCTTGCCCCAAGGTGAGTTAAATGGCTTCTACTATGAGCTATCATACCTTATAATATATCTTGTGTCATTGAGAGTTGACATATTGAGCATTCATATCTTTTGTCTTTGTTCTCCAACTTACTTATTTCAATCATTCAACTACAAGTATGATCGCTGAAATATACGGCGTGATGGATATCCCACCTCTTTCTGCTATGTTATGTGAAGATTTAGGACGTACTAGCCGTTCATTTTAGTGCACTCATCGGCGGACGGAAAGGAACATCCAGCTTGGCTTTACTTCTTATTAGTGAACTAAAAGCTTTTCTTAACGATGATTATCTTGGGGGATACACGCCTAACCGTGTAATCATTCTAATTGTTGTCAAGTTGGTATCTATGTGGGGTTTAGAATATGGACCAGAAATCAAACGACAAGAGGGGACTCTAGCTGAAACGGCTAGCAAACTCATCCCAAGTCAAGAAACAATTGGGTACTTTGTAGCTTTTTATGTGTTATTGGACGGCGCTAGCATGTACTTTGCACCGTATAAGTACGCAGAAGTAAGTTATATGTTGTTATTCACTACTCTTTGAAATACCATCTTCTTATTTCTCATTCTCGTTACCATCTTTGCAGTTTTGGGGCTATACTCTAGACTCAGAACTCTCTAGGTTCTTAGCCGTTTCGAATGGAGAGATCTTGATGATGTTAGGTACTTTTTGGCTAGCTCTTCTAAAAGATGTCGATAGTTTTAAAGCGTACGGATTGGCTGCATGTGTTTATTGGGGTTGTACAATTGATTTTGGTTTCATCTCACAGACCATGTGGTTTGTGGGGGAGACTGGAATGTGGACTGATTTGACGTTGAGTTACTTGGCGATAATTACTGCAAAGCCGTGGGAAGTCTTCATGTAAGGAAGAGGAAGGGGTGTAGTATGTATTGGTATAGGAATGAAGGAGAGTGCGGCGGAAAGTGAAAGAATAGTCGTAAGTCACAATACAAGCACTGATATAATCAAACTGTTCCACTGCTAGTTGCAAGGTTGCAAACTCAGCAACTCTCTCGACTCATTTAGGATACCGTCAAAGGCCAACACCAATAAAGAGCATTGACCCAGTCCATTGGAGTAGATACGCATTCTATCGACATTTATAGTCAATGATTTGGTGTATTCTTCGACTAATAGATTTAAAGTACAGATATATATAGATTGCCTATGGCTTGTGGTATCTTTTTGCTTGTGAATGTGAACGAATGTCAAGTTTTTTATCTTATAAACGCAGTGCACAAAAATTCTAGGTTCCGCAAAAAAGGATACCGCTTTTTTATACAGTGGCCCTACACAAGAAATATGTCGAATGATCGGCCATTGCAATAAATTGAACAGCAATATTGGCCTAAAATTGCTCAAGGCTCCTCTACTACATATTTGTAGTTCATAGAATGAGCGGCGTATTGTAGATATGCTTTTGAAAAATGGCCATTTTTTACTATGCACTTCTACTTAGTGAATCAGTTTATGCTGAATAACTTTTTAACTACTAATAATCATAACATGATAGTACCAGATTCGGAATCAGCGTGCAAAACTGCATCGGATAGGATGTCTCCGGATGTATACTTCGACCATTGGAAGACCTTCATATTTCACTAGCTTTGTTAGTGATTGTGCGGTGAAAGCCATAATTTTAGCGATTCTATCGTAGGTAGTTTTGTACTGCGGAACCTAAAATTGATTTTTTAGCGATTTGCACTGCGTTTATTAGCCTTTTATTGTTGGAGTTGTTAGTTGAGCTAGGTATCGTAGTTGTGAGTTGTGATGGTATCAATGAGACCGTCAATTACTATGCTCCATAGAAGCTTTAGATTGTTATCTTGTCGACAGCAGAGAAGGGTTGGTTCCGTCGGTGTATCAAAATTGACGAGAGACGGTCGCTTATCATTCCAACACTGTGCACATCTTGTGCAAAACCACTCGTTTTCAACTCAACAACAACAACCTACACTGTTTAGTCTACCAAATCTCTTACATCCATCCGACTTTATCCTATTAGCAAATACAGCAATAAGAGAATGTGATGCTGTCAGACGGACACTTGCATCTTCCCTGACTGCAGTCGATAATGATAAAGATTATGACATTAGCCACAAGGTACAAAAAGCAAAACAAACATTACACAATCTTGATGATATATCAAACATTGTATGTACAGTTATTGATGCAGCAGAATTATGTCGATCGGTACATGCTAGTTCACAATGGAGAAGAGGCGCCAGTGATGCCTTTGGTATACTCTCTGAATACATCGGTAGTTTAAATGCTGATGAACGATTGTATCAAAGTTTAAGAAAGTTTGTATTTGCAGATTATGATAATGATATTATTGCAAATGATAGCAATGATCTATCTATAATCTCTCGACTACCAGCTGAGTATCAAAGAATGGCACATGCAATGCGGAAAGAGTTTGAGCGAGACGGGATACATTTAACATATACAAAGCGTGAGGAAGCAAGAGAATTAAACAATGTGATAGTTGGCCTTGAAAGTTTATTCACTAATAACATTACTGAAAAGACAAAGTTTTACAATATTGAGGGGAAAGAAATGATACAAGAGGTTGATAAGATTGTTCCACGACATGTATTGGGTCAGTTAGTTCGTACTTCTGATGCTAGTAATAGTGATAGTAGTCTTACATTATCATCAGACAACTTACTGACCAACACACTATTGGCACACTCACCGTCATCGGCACTGAGGAAAGAAGTATACATGCAATCAAATACCAGTATCCCCGAGAATATAAATGTACTAGATTCACTGATACGTCATCGACACTTGCATTCATCACTACTTGGCTATCCCAGTTATGCACATAGAGTTTTATCAGATCGAATGGTCGGAAGTCCAGATCAGGTAAAAGAGTTTCTGTATAGGATGGAATCACGAAGTTCAAATGTTTTCAAGCGTGATATGAATGCATTGTCACTTGCTAAGGAGCATATAGAAGGTGGAGGAGAGATAGAGCCATGGGATGTACCGTTCTATACTTCACTTGTCAAGGCCCAGAGACAGCATCAACGATTGAAGGAAGATGGCGTTGGTGACGATAATGATGACGAGTCTCAATTCCATGGTTACTTTACTGTCGAGAATAGTATCGAGGGTATGAAGGTGTTGGTACAGGATCTATTTGGTATTACAATGAAGGAGGTAGAGATTCCAATGGAAGAACGTTGGGATATAGACACTACAAGTGAACAGGCTACAACGCCTGAAAACAGTGGCAGTGACTTGCAAAAGTTTGAATTTCATCATGAAGAGGATGGACCGCTGGGCACCATGTTCTTTGACTTGTTTCCAAGAGATAATAAGTTTGTTCATGCTGCTCACTTTACAATCAGATGCGGTCAGTACCGAAAAAATGATGAAGAAGGCAACAGCAGGCAAGATGATACCAATCATCAACTCCCAATCGTCGCTCTGGTGTGCAATTTATCCCCATCCTCTTCTTCCGGATCTCAGACACTGCTTTCTCACTCAGAAGTGGAGACACTGTACCACGAGTTTGGGCATGGGCTGCACTCATTACTCTCAAGAACATCGTTTCAACACTTGTCAGGTACACGAGCAGCAATGGACTTTGTCGAGACACCTAGTCACTTATTTGAATCCTGTACTCGCGATCCAAGCTTTCTATCACGTGTATTGACAAAGCATTATATGACAGGTCTACCCATGTCCGAGAAAAGAGCGGAGCATTTGGCCATGTCTCAAACAGACTTTCGTGGTATTGAAATACAAACGCAGATTGTCCATAGCAAGTTTGATCAAGCATTATTTGGAGAGAATCCATGTAGTCCTTCATTAGGAGGATGTAGCTCAACTGAAATGTTTGAAAGACTGCATAAGCAAGCAGGCGTGTCATTTGCACATGGAACACATTGGCATAGTCGATTTGGGCACCTGATAACATATGGAGCTGGATATTATGGATATTTGTATGCTCAAACATTTGCTGCTGATATTTGGCTGAATACCTTGGCATTGAGCATGTCTTCTTTGTCATCGCCAGAGACGATCAGGAGAGGTGGTACAAAGGTATGGAAAGAGATGCTGATCCATGGAGGTGCCAAGGATCCCAAAGAGATGATACATACAGTTCTGGGGCGAGAACCTAGCGTTGACCCCTTCTTTCAAGGAGTTTCATAAAGTAAAGGACCTAGACTATGCACATCTAAACTTGAGACAAAATGTGTACCTAGACATTTAACCGTCTTACATTTGTCTCTCCACCCCTCCTACCCTTACTTCCATAGTCACATAAACACCGCCTACCTAATCACAACCTCCACCCATGCCGCCTACCCTCACTCCATGTCTCATAAACACCGCCTACCTAATCAACCTCTCCCCCCCCCCCCACCCCCTTTCAT
>Ga0214478_101544_pt1 | contig 11272 bp, 5 predicted proteins | sample M1_20Mar14CPVII9_2_FD_178001 | JGI IMG/M metagenome (GOLD analysis project Ga0214478, IMG submission 178001) | Marine eukaryotic communities from Monterey Bay, California, United States - M1_20Mar14CPVII9sort6BwellD7 | ecosystem: Environmental > Aquatic > Marine > Unclassified | place: USA...
AGCGGTGAAGGAGGAGCAAAAGCTTGGACAGAAGAGAGACCGCAGACAAGCACGGCCACAGTGGCAGCTATATTTCTATTGACCATGGTAGGTGCTTGTGTATTGTATTGTAGTAGAAGAAGATAAGGTATGAAGAGCCGCCGCCGAGCAATGCAAAACGCCAAAACAACAACTCAGTAAGAAAAATGCTGACTGGATAGGTGGGTCCTTTTAGTTTATGAATGATCTACGTATTAACCTGGTACGAAGATACCTCCTTTATATACCGTATTCTCTCTTTAAGGCGTACTTATTTTCGATTTGATACGGAAAGCAAAAACCTCCTCACAACCTATCTTTGAAGCTGTGTAGCTCCTCTATAATAATCTATATATAATTACAAGTATCATATCTGTATTTGTTGTTGCTCAATTATATCCGGGCGGCCGATCAAATAACAAATAGCAATCATACACCTTTCACAAAATTATGATGACCAATAATAAATATTATTATACGACCAGCCTCCTAATTGCAATTATCAATATAATATTGCTACAGCTGTCTATACAATCAACAATGGTTACTGCTAACGATATAGATCAAACACATGCAAACCTTGATAACAATAATCAAAATGAAAGCATCACTAATAAACAGCAGAGTAAAGAGAGTAGCAAAGAAGAAGAGAATAATAGCAAAGTAATATCAATGATAATAAATCCAACATCATCTTACATACGATATTTACAGTTACAATTAGATGATATAAATACACAATTACTTGATCATACTGGTATTAATACACAAGATGAAGGGGCCTATGCCGATGGTAATAATAATAATAGAAGACTGCGTCATTCCTCAAACGAGCAGTCAGATAAAACAATTGATGAACAGTACAATGATTATGAACAACTAACAATTGAAAGAGAAATAATACAGCATGAATTAAACATTGTTATATCAAAGATAGTTGATACTAATAGTAGAAGTGCGGCGTATACTACCTTGATGGAATTTGTACCCTCTCTTCACGATACTGCACTTTATGATGAGTCTCTGCACGACGCTCGCCCCACAGAAGCTCATGACAGTTCAGCTACTAATAACAGCAGACATAGGGTATTGAAACAACGAGTACAAAGAAAGTTAAGTCAACATAATACAAATATACAAGAATATAATAGTAATTATAGAATGTATAGCAAGTATGAATGGTCAATTCGAGATAATGGCAGAGAAGCTGCTGCTGAGAATAGTGATAAAGAAGGAGTGGATCAACGTAGATTGTTGGTTGTTCCATTGCCAACAACCGATAGAGGAGAAGAAGAAGAAGATCTCAATGATGTTGTTACAGTGGCCACAACAATATATATAATAGACAATGAGGATACCAATATCAATAACAACAACCAAAGCAGAAGAAAGACACAACAAACGAAAAAGAAGGGTGGACTATTCAACTCCTATCAAACCTCACCATTACATCAAGGGTACGGCACACACTATGCCACCATATGGGTAGGCACCCCGTCCCAACGTAAATCTGTAATAATCGATACTGGATCACACTTCACCGCCTTTCCATGTAAAGGCTGTGAAAACTGCGGTGAGGAACATCATACTGATAAATACTTTGATTATGAAGCCTCTACGACATTCCGGAAATTATCCTGTGGACAATGCAATGCAGCCCAATGTGAGGACAATTCCTGTATCTTCAGTCAAACATATACAGAGGGTAGTAGTTGGTCAGCATTTGAATCAATTGATAAAGTATTCGTTGGCGGGAAAGAATTATCAAGTGCATTAAACCCCATCAATAATAGTTTCAAGACAGACTTTTTATTTGGTTGTCAAGTGAAAGAAAGTGGTTTGTTCGTTACACAGTTGGCTGATGGTATTATGGGTATGAGTGCACATCCATCAACTTTGCCCAGGGCAATGTATGAACAAGGTAAATTGGAACATAATATGTTTAGTATGTGTTTTCGTAGGGAATTACATGTTAGTAAACAGGGTATTGTTGCCGGGATGTTAACATTGGGTGGGATAGATACCACTGTCGATTTATCACCCATGGTATATGCACGTAATGTCGCCTCGACAGGATGGTTTACAGTCTTTGTGAAAAATGTATACATACGTGAATTGGGTGGACAACGTGCTAAAGCTGATGGGCCACATCAACAGGTACAAAAGATTAATGCAGATATATATGCCATGAATAGTGGTAAAGGAGTGATCATTGACAGTGGCACAACCGATACATATCTACACGAATCAATAGCCAAATCATTCGAAAAGGTATGGGAAAGAGTAACCGGTAAACCATACTCCAATGATCCTGTCAAGATTGATAAGAAGGATTTGTTACTATTGCCCACGGTACTAATACAAATGCAGGCATATGATGAATATGCTAATCCATTACTAAAGATGGATGAAATTGATAAAATGGTTGGATTGGCAGGTGATATTGATAGTGATTCACCACAGGATATTATATTGGCTGTACCGGCGACACATTATATGGAATACTCAGCCTCGAAGGAAACATATACACCACGAATATACTTTACTGAATCAAAAGGTGGTGTTATTGGTGCTAATGCCATGCAGGGTCATAATGTATTGTTCGATTGGGAGAATAAACGGATTGGATTTGCCGAGAGTACATGTGAATATCAAGAGGAATCGAAAACTATTACCGAGGAGGGTGTCATGTCGGTGGATTGTCGACTTGCTGCGCCAAGCTTGAGTGTATCGTGTAGTGATTCGGCTGACTTGTCACAATGTGAACGGGGTGCTAATCCAGATACTGCGTTGAATGGGTTGGAAATATGGACACGGATAGTTCAGGCACCGGGTACACCGCAGGGTCAAACTTGTGAGGAAGTTTCTATTGAACAGAATAGAGTCAATGGTGGAGGACAGATGGAGGTGAATTGTGATGGGAAGGGAGTATGTCGGGAGGTTCGGAATTGTGTGATTAGTTGTGCTAATGCAATTGCTCATGGTGCCTCGGCTGCTAGTAAAGCATCCTTATCAGCTATAGGTAGCTGTGGTGCCGTGGCATGGAGTGCATGTACTAGTTCCTGCACACAAACCAAGATAGATAGCACATTAATGAATGATGGGAAGTGTCACGAAGAAAAGTCTCTCGAGGCAACACGGTCATGTCACGTCCAAGCCTGTGGTAGATCCGATCCGTGTCGAGTACCTTTCGTTGTTCATGCTATACTCAAGATACGAGGTGCAGTGGCCGTTCACTGGACTAAGCATGCAGAAGAGATCTTCACTGAAGCATTTACATACACTATGAATGATAAGAGAAAGAAGAGAGATGCCCCACTCTTTGAGCCTGGAGATGTAATAGTACTCAATGCAAGTCCTTGGCGAGCTAGTGATGATACCATCTTTGGCACTGGCTCATTAGAGGGTGAGGATGAAGAGCTCGGTATGCAGTTGGTAGTCGAAACATCAATCTTTAATCATGATGCAGTACTACCACCATCAAGGAATGGACAAGTTCCTTTGGCAACATGCCATGAAAGAGAACTTCAGCCCCTGGCCAACATTGCTCTTGACATACATCGGAAACTAGCACAGCCAAACTTTATCGATCTTGTCGTTGATAGGATGAAGAATGATGTGGCTCTTGGTGAGAAGACAGTATCACCATTTTATTATACATTCGAGCTCAATAGAAGAGCAAGCAAGGGCCAGGTTGTTACATCATGGACAATCAAGACTGATATTGGTGCAGGATCTCGAATGATTGACTTCAATAGTGACTTGCCAATGGGCTTATTACTTCTGTTCTTGGTATCGAGTATTGTGATCTACGCATGCTGGAGCCTTCGTCTTTGTTCGGCAAGAAGAAGATCTGGGGAAGATGACTCTTCGGTTGGGCATTATCGTGATCATAGACGAGGTAAATACTCTCGAGTTAATAAGAAGAATCGTTTGGGAGGAAATGAGGATAATGCCACTACTATGGGTGTGATAGATGAGGAACAAAGCTATGCTGATGATGTGAGTGTCATGACCAATAATACCGAATACACAATGAGCTCAATGGCATCAACTAGCGGATCAACAACTCACTCACTTGGAAGTTTGAGCACATATCTGGCAAAGACTTCTTCACGAAAATGAGAGTTTAGAAACATATCCTATTCATTATTATTGCACAGTTCATTTAATGCTAAAGAGATATAAAAACTTCACCAAAACACCAAGCAGCCAGCCACACTACACTGCTATGCAAAGAATACATGCCCTCTCGTTCTAAATTCCTAACCTACTTTATTCTATGCTATTCTGAGTGCTAATAATGCATCAGTTCTTATATGGGGTTTCAATTCGTTTCTTGTTACAAGAAAAGATGGCTACATCGATGGTGATTCCCTTTAGCTTCTTGATGCCCTGTAATCTCACATTGATTGTAGGTCCAAAGTCTGGAGGGTCAGCTGACACGCCGTTTGATAGCGGTATACCAACACAGATTTGGCCAGGTTCACAATTCGATGCAACTCTCGCCGCTCTATTGACTATCGGGCCAAAGTAATCGGCCATTCCAGTTGTCTTGTGAGGTCCCATGCTTGTAAATGGACCAGATAATACACCAACCTTGAACATATTCTCACGATCAACACTTCCCACTAAATCATTAGTAGCACTGCCCTGCATGACAGCAGCCTTTAAGTTCAGGCCAAATGTAACAGCATGAGCCATCCTGTCAAATGCTAGCATCCAACATCCATCGTCCTCTTGACATTCATATCCCGGAGGAGACAAGGCAAGCAGTTGTTTCCGAACACACTTTGCCAGCACGCCAAGATTCCGAGCCTTGTTGTCTGCTGCACTATCTCCTAAACCAACAGTGTAGACAAAGCATATCGTAACCTTACCATTGGCATAAGGAGCATTGAGGAAGCATGTCGTCAACTGTCTCTTGGATATAAGGGGTGGGAACAGCCTTCCTGAAACATTATTGGCATCCTTGATTTCATATCCCATCGTACCATCCTCGGACGGGACATCTCGTCGACCTCGTGCCTCGAAGAAGTCAAATGCTAAATCACTCGGTACAAGCTGCATGATACGTCGAGTATATCTTGTGGTAGTAACACCCGACGAACCAGATGCCTGATTCTTCGTCTCAAACAACAAGTGTTCACCACAATCTAATACCTGCGGTCTACCAAGATATCGTTCCGCCATACCACTAACAGCCTTCCATGTTTCCATCGATGTTAAGATCTGTCCACCGTGACACATCCCCTCTATCGCTTTAGCAATCTTAACACCATCCCCTGCATATATTGTCCGTCCTGTATTCTCATGTACCCTACTAGTCGTATGTCCATGATGTATACCGAACCGTACCCTAAATCCACGATATTTCAATGCAGGTTCATCTTTACCATCTGGATGATTTAATATCCCCATCGGCCAATCAGCCTTGTATAACTTAAGTTGCGCCTGTAATGCAAATGCCAATGCATCAGCTGGGTGTTGAAATGCCAAGTTGAATGCATCACCCTCGGTTGTTATTTCATACCCCTGATGATCAGTATAACATTGTCTCATAATTTTATCATGTATATCCGTGGCAGTTTTCATATCACTTGGACATGTTTCCCAAAAGGATGTCGAACCTTGAACATCTGTGTATATGATTGTTACCTCACCCTGAGGATATGTCATATGTTTAGCCTTGGCCATTGCCTTGGGATTTAATGCCTGTGCCTTGGTGGCCATTGTAACCATGGTTTCATCATCTCCCGAGTCATCATCATATCCTTGATTATTATAGCTATTACTATGTACCGACTCTTCATTCGTTGTATTGAACCAACTTGGATTCTCCTTGGCAGATGATGATAAGCGCATACTGCTTGGTGGACCAGAACCAGATGCCATCGTTGACCCCGAGGGATTATACATACTACTCGACGTTGACGAGGCATGTGCCGACCGTGATGTATTCGAAGTATCGAGTCCAACGCCACCCCGACCATTATTATTCACTATATGATTACGGGTGGTTTGTGGAGGGGCTACACCTGATCGATTTGAACCGTCCATTTGCTGACGGTCAACACTATTACCACCATCACCACCACGTCGAACTTGTGTCACACCCGTACGATTCGACGCATCCACGCCACCACTCTGCCCATTGGAATCTGATGTTTCTCTTCTCATATATGACGATCCCTGATGATGTTGTTGATGATGATACTCATTATTATTAACATTGGGTGCTGAATTGACACTATTATTAGATTCATTACTTCCCGTACTACTACGCAATCCTGTCATATTCGCTGTAGTTGTTGTAGTTCGACGATTCGGCTTCTTCGTTGTTGCTGATGATCTCTTACTAGAACTAATTGGTTCATAATTCATATATCCAGGTTCTGAGACATTAAAATCACTCCCCTGTCTTGAATTGTTAAAGCCACGTGTTGATTTTGATGAAGTTGAGTTGGAATGTTGGATAGATTGACTATTCATTGTGTACGATGATGCAACTGATTGACGTCGTTTATCTGCTATACGTTGTTTCGTTACATCTACTCCACCTCCACCCCCTCCGGCAGTGAAACTGGCATACTGCTGTGATTGCTGTTGTGCAGCACTACCACCCATACCCATTGATGACGATCGGCGTTGCTGTCTACCGCCCCCGACGGGTAACGACCTAGTCGATTGTTGAGGCATACCCATTCCCATACTTTGTGATCGTCCATATCCCCGCGTTTCACCTGCATTCGTCATACGACGAGTAGGCTGATTATTTAATGGCATACTCGCCGAAGTTGTACGTCGTTGATTATTATACCCACCCCGATCGGGTGACGATGGCTGTTGTTGGTTTTGGTTACCATGTCGTGATAAATCATTATAAGATGAATCAAATATACCACCACCAAATTGATCTGCCATTGGACCCATATCATCATCATTAAAATTAATTGAATTATACAACCCCTGTCCACCGGAATTTGGATTGGATGTACGATGTAATTCCGGATTGGAGCTACGATGCTGCTGTCGTTGACTAAGGTTTAAATTATTCAACGCGGCACGTGCAGCTGCCGTATCAGCACTTCCACTACTTTCATTTGATCGACGTCGATTACTTGGATGGACGAATTGGTCACGACTTTGTGCCAATCCTCGATTTGGATTGATACGTGGATCTTCATGGAATGGTGGATTCAGCTATATCAAGGGGAATCAGAAGTTAAGGGAGCATATATATTTGTTAGATAAAATGTTAAAAACCATATCATATTCACAATTCCAAAACACGTACCTTTCGATGTGGATTAACAACACTTTCATCAAATCCATCAGTTAAACAACTCGCAGCATCAGTCAATGCTGTAATTTGTCCTGGTATTTCACCCATTCGAACTTGTGTACATTCATCACCCAATTCGTATTTATCTTCCATTATACCCTCGGGTATAATAACCTTATCAGAATTACGATGATGTATAAATGAATTATTGGGAAGGGTTCGTGCACCTGCCATTGAGGTTGATGAAACTGATGCCTTACTACTACTATTTCTACCAATATCGGCTGGCATTGTATTTAACGTACGTGAACTTTTGGTAATGTTCGACATACTATTACCGGTGGCGGTCTTACCCGAGTTGGAACTTGAACTTTTATCTGCACTTAATTTTTTAGTAGAGGAGAATCGAGCTAACATGCCACGCTTTGGTTTGGAATTAACCTCGGCTGAATTGTGTGTTATTGATCCTATATTCTTTGATTTGGGTGGCATGATTTATTTATGTTAATTTGATATATCTATTATTGTTTATATGTATTGATAATTTTGTAATATCCCCCGGCCTTAAGATTATTGCCTCTATTTATTTATTTATCCTCAACTTTTTTGACCTAAATGCTGTTGATTGTGCAATGATAAACTACTGAATAATTCCACCAACAGTAGTTATAAGAGAAATAGAAAAGAGTGTGAGGATATAATAATAATACACAAATAAATGCTCATATAATAATCCCCCCCCCATCAAAATAATATGTTAAAACACAAATAAACATTGCAATAAAGGTGGTACAGGGCGAGCTTAGGCAGTACTCTCCCCCCTTATCATCAAACTATTATCAAGTATTGCAACACGTTGTTTTTGCAATATACCATAGTATACGAATTGCAATATAGGGATCGTCGACATAACACATCATGTGTCTTCTTCTGTTACTGTTGGGTTGTCCCTCCTCCTCGTCTCTCCTACCTGTCGGGGGCCCAATTAAAAAAGCGCCGCCGCAGCCGCCATCGCCCGATGGATAAATAAATATATTATATAACTAATACTAACCTCGAATCAATATATCCAGTGTCGTCGTCGTTCGATAGTCTGGTGATTCACGCACTTTCTGTAGATCGGCCCAATATTTTAGAGTAGTGTCAGTTCTCTCCTTCTCTGTTTTTTTATTACACTCTCTTGCATATAACACCCTTATCTAATTACGATATTAATGCAGTGGTCGATTATAATGTGTCGTCGTTGTGCCGTAGCGTCTTGTGTGGTAGTCGAACTTGTCAATTAGTGAAGAGTCATTTCATCATCTATTTATCCCCATTGCTACTCATAGGCGTTTTACTTTTATTCTTATTGGAGTAGCTTTACTAAGTAGGTTTGCTTTATTTCTCTTATGTCTTGTGACCAAGAGGTACGAAAGGATACTGAGAAAGGATACCTATTTTTGAGGCTTGCTAAAATAGCTCTTTATGATTAGCAACTCAAACTCATTGCAATAGCAGTAGCCCATCGCCTTTATCAAATAATAGAGCGGTCACAATGGAGCCCAATGCAGCAGCACGAGCATTAGATAATCTTAATCTCAACAATAGCCGTGGCGGCGGTGGAAGATCACATGGCAGTATGCAAAGAAATGCTTCTGGAGGAGAGTTACATCGACAACATCAAACAACTACTCGTAATGGCCCTTCCCATAATAGTAACTTCGACAACATGGTAGCAGATCAAAGTGGTGGTGGTATATTAGATAATTCATATGGTAATAGTGCCGCCACTTCTTCAGTACGACAAAGTAGTAGAAATATAACTAATTCAAGAGGTATCAAAACAAGTTTTACAACAAAACAAATGCAGAATCAACCACCCCCGCCTGATAGGAGATATAACCGTCGTATCGATCCAACATATGGTGTTGATTCACACAGTGTTATATCAGGATTATCAATGGGTACGGCTAATTTTGCTAAAGCTAATGCAAAGGCTAAGGAATCATATCAGAATAGTAATAATACAAATGCAAAGGGATGTGGAGCTGCTCCTAGAAGATTTAGTATTGGTGTACAGCAACAGCAACAGCAAACACGAAGAACACCCATGACATATACTAATAGATCTGCATCAATGCCAGTAAGTAGTCAACATCAACAAGGGGATATTCAACAAAAGATTGATAAGCGACGACAAACAGTTGCATCTAATGATTCTAATAATTCTTCTCGTTATTATTCTCAAGGTAGTGGTAATGGTCTCGATGTTTCGAATAGATCCGGATGTAGTGGTAGTTATAACCATGTTGTTAATAATAATGGACGGGAAGAACAACAACATACCGCTTATAATGTTGCAACTACAAATCCAAGTTGGTTTAATAGCAATAATGGAGGAGGATACAACGATAACAATTACAATCCAAACGATGACGATGATGATTGTACAATGGTAACAAAAGCACAGGCATTAAATCCCAAGGCAATGGCCAAGGCTAAACATATGACATATCCTCAGGGTGAGGTAACAATCATATACACAGATGTTCAAGGTTCGACATCCTTTTGGGAAACATGTCCAAGTGATATGAAAACAGCCACGGATATACATGATAAGATTATGAGACAATGCTACACTGATCATCAGGGGTATGAAATAACAACCGAGGGTGATGCATTCAACTTGGCATTTCAACACCCAGCTGATGCATTGGCATTTGCACTACAGGCACAACTTAAGTTATACAAGGCTGATTGGCCAATGGGGATATTAAATCATCCCGATGGTAAAGACGAGCCGGCATTGAAATATCGTGGATTTAGGGTACGATTCGGTATACATCATGGACATACGACTAGTAGGGTACATGAGAATACAGGACGGACAATCTATGCCGGTGATGGTGTTAAGATTGCTAAGTCGATAGAGGGGATGTGTCACGGTGGACAGATCTTAACATCGATGGAAACATGGAAGGCTGTTAGTGGTATGGCGGAACGATATCTTGGTAGACCGCAGGTATTGGATTGTGGTGAACACTTGTTATTTGAGACGAAGAATCAAGCTACGAATACTACCACACGATATACTCGACGCATCATGCAGCTTGTGCCGAGTGATTTAGCATTTGACTTCTTCGAGGCACGAGGTCGACGAGATGTTCCGTCCGAGGATGGTACGATGGGATATGAAATAAAGGATGCCAATAATGTTGCAGGAAGGCTCTTCCCACCCCTTATATCCAAGAGACAACTGACTACATGCTTCCTTAATGCTCCGTATGCCAATGGTAAGGTCACGATATGCTTTGTCTATACTGTTGGTTTAGGAGACAGTACGGACAACAAGGCTCGAAATCTTGCCGTGTTAGCAAAGTGTGTTCGGAAACAACTGCTAGCCTTGTCTCCTCCGGGTTATGAATGTCAAGAGGACGATGGCTGTTGGATGCTAGCATTTGACAGGATGGCTCATGCTGTTACATTCGGCCTGAACTTAAAGGCCGCGGTGATGCAGGGCAGTGCCAATGATTTAGTGGGAAGTGTAGATCGTGAGAATATGTTCAAGGTTGGTGTATTATCTGGTCCATTCACAAGTATGGGACCTCACAAGACAACCGGAATGGCCGATTTCTTTGGCCCGATAGTCAATAGAGCGGCGAGAGTTGCATCTAATTGTGAACCTGGTCAAATCTGTGTTGGTATACCGCTATCTAACGGCGTGTCAGCTGACCCTCCAGACTTTGGACCTTCAATCAATGTCAGATTACAAGGCATCAAGAAGCTAAAGGGAATTACTATTGATGTGGCTATCTTTTCATGCAACAAGAAACGAATTGAAACCCCATACAAGTAAAGGTGTTGGTGAGGCATTCGTGTGTAAGTGCTAATATATATATGCATATATAAAGTAAAGGAAGTCATTAAATGGGATGACAACATCGATTCTCTATTACAAGTTATCCCATTTCTTTATCGACATACAAA
>Ga0214478_101545_pt1 | contig 11264 bp, 10 predicted proteins | sample M1_20Mar14CPVII9_2_FD_178001 | JGI IMG/M metagenome (GOLD analysis project Ga0214478, IMG submission 178001) | Marine eukaryotic communities from Monterey Bay, California, United States - M1_20Mar14CPVII9sort6BwellD7 | ecosystem: Environmental > Aquatic > Marine > Unclassified | place: USA...
GGCGTCCGGCATTGCGATCAATCCGGGCACCGAATGGTCGGTCAACGCCGTGCACAGCAAGAGCCGCTTGCGGCTGTGTTTCGCCAGTCCGTCGGTGCAGGAAATCCGCGACGGCGTTGCCGCGCTCGCCGAGGTCTGCCGCAAGGAATTCGGCGTGCCCAGCCGCAGCGCGAATGTGGAACGGAGCAAGAGCTGGTGATCCGGTTCTGACATTCGTACCACGCTTTTCGCGGGCACTTTTACGAATGTCAGAACCGAAGGATCACCAGAAATTATAATTTACCAGTGTCCTTTCGTATCCGACGTTCGCTCGGGAAGGCGCTGCGAGTGAAGCGAACGTCGGATACGGGGCACTAGTGTCATGATGCAGAAGATTCTGGTTGGCTTGATCGCCACGATTGGTTCGTTCGTCGCGTTGATCCTGCTGCAGCCGTCCGACTATCGCGTCTCGCGAACCATGGTTATGTCCGCGCCTGCGCCGGATATTTTCGCGCAGATCGATAATTTCCATCGTTGGCAGGCATGGTCGCCGTGGGCGAAGCGCGATCCGGCGGCGAAGGCCTCGTTCGATGGACCCGCAAGCGGCAAGGGCGCGGTGTTCGCGTGGTCGGGCAATAACGAGGTGGGCGAGGGGCGCATGACGCTGACGGAAAGCCGTCCCGGCGAGAGCGTGACAATCAAGACCGATTTCGTGAAGCCGTTCGTCGGCACCAGCTATTCGGATTTTTCATTGAAGCCCGACGGCAGCGGCACCTCCGTGTCCTGGACGATGTCCGGCCAGAACGATTTCATCGCCAAGGCGATTTGCCTTTTCGTCAGCATGGACAAGGTTCTGGGCGGCGAGATGGAAAAGGGTCTCGCCGGCATCAAGCAGCTGGTGGAAGCGGACACAAAAAAGCCGGCGAAAAACTAAATTTTGCGCCGGCTCGTTGTCGTCAGTGGTTTGTATCAGGCCGCCGCAACGCCGCGCAGTTCGCCTGAACCCGGCGGTGGGATCGGCTGGCCGTCGTCAGCATATTCGTTGAGCTTATTGCGCAGCGTGCGGATCGAGATGCCGAGAATGTTGGCGGCATGGGTGCGGTTGCCGAGGCAATGCTTCAGCGTCTCGAGGATCAGATCGCGTTCGACGTCGGCCACGGTGCGGCCGACCAGTGCACGCGTCACCTGCTCGGCGGCGAAGGTCGCATGCGCCACCGCGGGCGGCGTCTTGGTCAGATCGAGCCGGTCGCCGTCGGGCGAGAGAATGGCATCGGCGCCGATTTCATCGCCGCTCGCCATCAGCACCGCACGGTGCATGGTGTTTTCAAGCTCGCGGACGTTGCCCTGCCAGCGGTTGGTGGTGAGCACGCGCCGTGCGTCCGCGGAAATCGGCCGCAGCGGCACGCCGTTGGCGTCGGCATACTTCTTGGCGAAATGCTGTGCCAGTTCGAGAATGTCGGCGGGGCGGTCGCGTAGCGCGGGGATCTTCAGGTTCACGACGTTCAGGCGGAACAGCAGGTCTTCGCGGAATTTTCCTTCCTTGACGGCGTCGGCGAGGTTGCGGTTCGAGGTCGCGATGATGCGGATGTCTACCGGCACCGGACGGGTGCCGCCGACGCGGTCGATCACGCGCTCCTGAATCGCGCGCAACAGCTTCGATTGCAGGCGCACGTCCATTTCGGAAACTTCGTCCAGCAGCAGCGTGCCGCCGGTGGCTTCCTCGAACTTGCCGATGCGGCGCGCGATGGCGCCGGTGAACGAGCCCTTCTCGTGGCCGAACAGTTCGGACTCCAAAAGATGTTCCGGGATCGCGGCGCAGTTGATCGAGATGAACGGCTTCCGCGCGCGGTTTGAACGGGTATGGACATAGCGCGCCAGCACTTCCTTGCCGGTGCCGGATTCGCCGGTGATCATCACCGAGGCGTCGGAGCCCGCGATCTGCTGGGCCAGCTTCACAACCTTGGCCATGGCGTCGTCGCGGTAGATCAGGTCGCGCGAGTCGTTGGCGACGGCGGCGAGCACCGCGGCGATCAGTTCCGGATCGGGCGGCAGCGGGATGTATTCCTTCGCGCCGGCATGAATGGCGGCGACCGCGGCGCGCGCATCGGTGGTGATGCCGCAGGCGACGATGGGAACGTGGATGTGTTCGGCTTCCAGCCGGATCACCAGATCGCGGATGTCGAGAGCGACATCGACCAGCAGCAGGTCGGCGCCCTTGCCGCCGCGCACCACGCGCATCGCCTGTTCTGAGTCCTCGGCGTGGGTCACCGTCGCGCCATTGTCCATGGCGATCTTGGTGGCCGTGGTGAGCTGGCCCTTGAGGGTGCCAACGATGAGAAGCCGCATGGTGGTCTCCTGTTATTCTGTCTTGTTAGATGCCCGGGCCATTTCCGGCCCCGGGTTGTCGCGTTGGGTTAAGAACGTTCCGCCTTGATGATTTCCGTCATGGTGACGCCGAGCTTGTCCTCGACGAGGACGACTTCGCCGCGTGCGACCAGCCGGTTGTTGACGTAGATGTCGATCGCCTCGCCGACGCGGCGGTCCAGTTCGAGCACGGTGCCGGGTCCGAGCTTCAGCAGTTCGGAGACGTCCATCTTGGAGCGGCCGAGCACGGCCGAGACCTGAACCGGAACGTCGAAGACGGCCTCGAGGTCCGACGCGATACGTCCGACGTAGTCGTTGTCGTCGAACAGGGACGGATCGTCCGGCATCGGCGCGTCGGCGGCGTTGAGATCGGGAAGCGGGACGTTGGTGTCTGTGTCGCTCATGGTCGGTCCTCATGGCCGGGAATCCCGGCCTGATTGCGGGACGCCAGATAGCGCCCCACGAGTTCGTTGATCTTCGCTTCGATGGTGCCGCGGTCGAGCGTGACGCCGCCGTCGGCCCATTCGATCTTGCAGTCGCCGCTAGGGATCTCCGGCTCGGCCAGGATCACGAGTTTGCCCTCGAAGCCGCTGCGTTTGGCGAGTTGCTCGATCTGTTCGCGCGCGGCGTCGTACAGGGCGTCGTTAATGCGCACCACGATGTGCGGGGTCGAGGTCAGGTGCCGGAAGCAATCGCTGACCAGCGCCATCATCTCGGTGAGCGGCTCGGCGGCGACCAGTTCGGTGCAGAGCTTGCGGGCGACCGCAAGCGCCACGTCCACCGCCTCCGTCTCCATCCGTTCCTCGACGGTCGAGAAGCGGCCGGCGATGGCCCTGATCGAAATTCCGATTTCCTCCAGCGCCAGCGCGGCGCGCCGGTCGCTCTCGGCCTTGGCTTCATTCCGCGCGGCATCGAAGCCGGCGCGATAGGCACGTGCTTCGGCTTCCGCGATCTGCTGCGCGACTTCGATGGCGGATGCGGCGCGCTCCTTGGCGACGTCCGGCGCCGCGAAGTCGTGATCGAACAGGAATTTTGCGGGTGCGCCCATCAGTACACCAGTTCGTCGTCAGCGCGGTTTTTCTGCAGCATGATTTCGCCCTTGGCCGCGAGATCCTTGGCGAGATTGACCAGCAGTGCCTGCGCCTCGTCGACGTCGCGCAGCCGCACCGGACCAGCCGCGGCCATGTCGTCCAGCAGCATCTTGGCCGCGCGGCTCGACATGTTGCCCATGAAGAAGTCGCGCACGGTCTCGTTGGCGCCCTTCAGCGCGATGCCCAGCTTGTCCTTGTCGACATGACGCATCAGCGTCTGCGCCGAACCGGCATCGAGCTTGACCAGATCGTCGAAGGTGAACATCAGCGCCTTGATGCGCTCGGCCGCCTCGCGGTTGTCCTCTTCGAGCGAGGTGATGAAGCGGGTTTCGGTCTGGCGGTCGAAATTGTTGAAGATTTCAGCCATCACCTCATGGGCGTCGCGGCGGCGGGTCTGCGACAGGTTCGACATGAATTCGACGCGCAGGGTCTGCTCGACGCGTTCGATGACTTCCTTCTGCACCGCTTCCATCTTCAGCATGCGGTTGACGACGTCGAGCGCCATGTCCTCGGGCAGGATCGCCAGCACGCGCGCGGCATGTTCAGGTTTCAGCTTCGACAGCACCACCGCGATGGTCTGCGGATATTCGTTCTTGAGATAGTTGGCGAGAACCTCTTCCTGCACGTTGGAGAGCTTTTCCCACATGTTGCGGCCAGCAGGGCCGCGGATTTCGTCCATGATCCCGTTGACGCGATCGGAGGGCAGATACTGCTGCAGCAACCGTTCGGTGGCGTCGAACGTGCCCATCAGCGCGCCGGACGCCGACATCCGCGACACGAATTCGAGCATCAGGTCTTCGACAACGTCGGCCTCGACGGTGCCGAGCGATGACATCACCACCGACAGTTCGCGCACCTCGTCATCGTCCAGCATGGACCAGACCTTGCCGCCATACTGTTCGCCCAGCGCCAGCATCATGATGGCGGCGCGCTTGGGGCCTGACATCGGCTTGGTCCTGGCGCGGCCGCTCTGGCGGCTGGCCAGCGTCGCGACGACACCCGCGATGTCGTTGGTGTTCTGGTTGTTATTGTTGTTCGTGAGCGCGGGTGCGTTTGCCATGTCGGATCAAGCCGGTTCTGAAAGCCACTGACGAATGATGGATGCAGTCTCGTTCGGATTGCGGTCGGCGAGCTCGCCGACGCGATGCACGGACTGGGCGTGGACCTGGCCCTGCACCTGCGCGACGTCGATCATCGAGGTTGCGGCGATCTGCGGCTGGACCGGCGCCGGCGGAGCTTCAAGCGGCGCCGGGAGCGGCGCGCGGGCGGCGGCGGCCGGATCGGCCGCCAGCACGCGCTTGAGCAGCGGGCGGACCACCATGAACACCACGATAATGCCGAGGATCAGCATCACGCCGAGCTCGACGAAGTACATGATGTCGTCCTTGGTGAACTGGAACATGCCGAGGAAGCCCTTCGGAGTGTCGGTTGGGATCACCGACGGCACATCCGCGAAGCGCAGATTCACGATCTCGACCTGATCGCCGCGCTTCTGGTCGAAGCCGATGGCGGAACGCACCAGCGTGGCGATGCGGTCGAGCTCTTCCTTCGAGCGCGCTGCGTAGACGACCTCGCCCTTGTCGTTCTTGCTGTAGCTGCCGTCCACCAGCACGGCGACCGAGATGCGGTTGACGCGGCCGGCTTCGGTCACTTCGGTCTTGGTGACGCGGGAAATCTCGTAATTGTTGATTTCCTCGCTTTTCTTGCTCTGGTCCTTGGCGGTGGCGCCGCCGCCCTGTCCCTGCGCGCCGGGCAACTCGTTGTTGACGGTGACCTGACCGTCATTGGCATTGGCGGTTGCCGCGGATTCTTCACGGGACTGGCTGGAGCGCAGCACGCGGCCCTCGGGGTCGAACTTGTCCGAGGTCTGGGTGATCTTGTTGTAGTCGAAGTCCGCCGAGAGCTGGACGCGGGCCCGGCCCGAGCCGACCACCGAGGACACGATGGTCTCGACCTGATCGCGCATGCGCTTTTCGAACGAGGCGCGGCGCTCGTCGCCGCTGCCGCCGTCGGCCGCGCCGTCTCCGGCCGCGCCGTTGGCCAGCAATTGGCCGGTTTCGTCGACGATCGAAACCCGCTGCGCCTTCATGCCGTTGACGGCGGAGGCAACGATATGGCGGATGGCGCGGACCTGCTGCGGTTCGAGCGCGCCGCGCACGCGCAGCACGATGGAGGCTGAAGGCTCCGGGGTTTCCCGGGAGAACAGCGGCCGTTCCGGCAATACCAGATGCACCCGGGCCGCCTGGATGCGATCGATGGCCTTGATGGTGCGGGCCAGTTCGCCTTCGAGGGCGCGCAGATGATTGATGTTCTGGACGAAGCTGGTGGAGCCAAGGGCGTCGGACTTGTCGAAAATCTCGTAACCGATGCCGCCGCCCTTGGGCAGGCCGCCTTCGGCGAGTTTCATGCGCAGCCGGGTGATCTTGTCCTTCGGCACCTGGATCACGGCGCCGTCATTCTTCATCTCGTAGGGAATGCCTTGGCGTTCCAGATCCTTGATGATCGCCGAGGAGTCTTCATAGCTGAGGTCGGTGAAGAGGGTGGCCATCGGCGGCGTGGTGACGCGCATGATGACGAAGCCGAAGAAACCGACCAGCGCCAGCGTTACGGCGGCCATAGCCGCCATCCGCGCCGCGCCCAGACCTTTCAGGAAGGAAACCAGACCCTGCAACGAACCAGCCCCACAGATTCGGTGCCACGCACCGACTGGGCAGAATTTGCCTATCTATGGTTTCCATATGGTTAACGCGGGTTAACGGCTGGGGAGAAAAAGAGGAAATGCCGAAAACCAGCTTCCCGCGACGGAGCTGGTTTTCGGAAAATTGCAATGAAATGGAGTGGCTGACGCTTATTCGCGCCGGAAACGCTTACTGGCGGTATTGCTGGATGCGGGTGGTGCGCAATCCGGCCAGACCGTGCTGGTCGATGGAGAACTGCCAGGACAGGAACTCGTCCACTGTCAGGGTGTAACGGCTGCAGGCTTCCTCAAGGGAGAGGAGACCACCGCGGACGGCGGCCACAACCTCGGCCTTACGGCGGATCACCCACCGTTTGGTACCGGGCGCAGGTAGATCCGCGATCGTCAGCGGACTGCCATCTGGCCCGATGACGTACTTCACCCTCGGGCGGTGGGGTTCTGTCATGGTGTACTCACAAACTCGAAACAACTGAACTCGTGGGAACAACCTACCCCCGGCGGCTTAAAATTTACCTAAACCCAAGCCTCCAATACGAATCTCCTTGGATATGCCCAAAACGGACAGGCCGGTTCCAAGAGAACCGGCCTGAGGGATGTGTGAATTCTGTCCTGCGGACGGCTGCGCGCTTGCGACGAAGCAATCCAGTTCTTCAAGGCTGGATTGCTTCGCTTCGCTCGCAATGACGTAGGAGCGAATTATGCTCGACTGATTTCGCGTCAGCTCGATGCGGAAGGCCGCACGACGCGCTTGATCTGATCGACCGTATAGTTCTTGCCGCCGATCGACAGCAGCGCCGGGCTTGCGGTGAGATCGACGGAGTCGACCATGCCCTGGACTTCAGTGGAGATCGCGACGTCCTTGCCGTTGGTGTCCTTCGCGGTGACTGTCATTTTGTAGTCTCCGACCGGCCACTTGGTGCCGTCCTTGCCCTTGCCGTCCCAGACGAAGCTGGAATTTCCGGAGCCGATGGCGAAGCCGCCCGTGTAAGCGGTCTGGCCCGCCGAATTGGTGATGGTGATGGTCGCGCTCGAGTCCTGCGGCGCGCTGAAATTCCAGGTCGCGTTGCCGTCGAAACGTGCTGTGCTGCCGTCGACGGCCACGGTCTGGCCGACGAACACGAGCGCCTGCGTCGACTGCGAACTTTTTTCGATTTTCACCAGCGATGCCAGTTGATCGTTGGATTTGAGCTGTTGTTCGACCTGCGCGAACTGCACGAGCTGCTGGGTGAACTGGTTGGTATCCAGCGGAGAGAGCGGATTCTGGTTCTGCAACTGCGTGGTCAGCAGCATCAGAAAGGACTGAAAGTTATCCGCAATGCCGGTGTTGCTGCTGCCGGAGGTGCTCGAATTCGAGCTGCCGGAAGAGTTCGTCGCTGGCGCCGACGTCGGCACCGTCGGCATCGCTGCAGCATCAACCGCCATGATGATCTCTCCTCAGATCCTGATATCGACGCCGCTGCTCGCCCCGAGCATGCGGCCGTAGGTTCGTCCCGCGACCTGCGCGGGAACGGTGTCTTCTTCGGTAATGACGACGCGCTGCGAATTGCGGCCGGAGCCGTTGTCGCTGTCGCGGCCGGACGATGACTGATCGCGCAGGCTGAACTGCAATCCGGAGTCCCCGGTCTTCAGGCCGGCGTCTTCCAGCGCCTGCTGAAGTTTTGGCGCATCGTTACGCAGCATGTCGAGCGTCGCCGGCCGTTCCACCGTCAGATGTGAGGTGACGTTGCCGTGCTTGTCGACGTCGAGGCGCACATCAATGCGGCCAAGCTCGGCCGGATCGAGGCGGATCTCGAAGCGGCTGTTGCCGCCCGCCGCGCGCAGCGCGATGTCCGCCGCAAGGCCGTTGAGCGGCACCGGCGCGCTGTCCGCAAACGCTGAATTCGCGGTCGGCACCGGGACTGCGGTCAGATTGGCGGCAAGAGTCTGGATCGGTTGCGGCTGGATTCCGGCGGGAGGCTGTAATCCCGGATCGGTCAACACTTGCGGCGCGGGAGCGGTGGCGCGGGGTTCGGCTTGCGGCGTTGCCTTGCCGGCATTCTTCGACGACTCGGTATCGGCCGTGCCGGCTTCCGCAGCCGCCTTGTCATACTGCGCCGGCTTGTCGTCCGTGTTCGCCGTGCCGGTTTCCGGCGTGATGGCCTGATCTGACACAGGCTTCGCCGATGGATCGGTGGCCTGCTTGCTGTCCTTGACGTCCTTGGCGGGCGCGGCCTCGCCATCCTTCGTGAGAATTTCGGTCTTGCCGCTGTCCGACTTGATGACGGCCGCAGCAGCGGTGATCGTCGCGGCGGAGGTTTCCGGCGCGGCGGTCTCAACCGTTGGAGACGTTGCCCCGGCGTTGACGGCCGTTCCGGTGGTTGCGGTTTCTGCAGCGCCGGCTGCCTGTACGGCCGATGTATTGGCGGGAGCGGTGACGGCGGCGGCGCTCGCGATGGCGGCTGTTGCCGCAACAGGTGTTGCGGACGCCGTATCGTCACCGGTTGGTGCGGCCGGACCTGTTGCCGCAGCGATCACGACCGCGACGGGATCGGTCACGATTGCTGGAATCACCAGCGTCACAGCCGCGGCTGCCGCGGTTGCATCGCCGTCCTGCGGCTTGTCTTCGGTCTTGGTATCGCCGGACGCGGACTTGGTCTTGCCGGGCTTGTTGCCGGTGGCGGTCGCGTCAGTTGGCGTGGACTGATCGGCGTCCTGCCTGGTGGCGCCGGACTCATTTTTCGAGGACGCGGCGGAGGCATCGGCCTGCCGGTCGTTGTTCGGCGCGGGTGTGTCGGTCCCGCGGGCGTCGCGGCGCGGCGCATCGGGGGCCGGACGAGCCGGGCGGTCCGTGTCGGAGGCCGCCGCGGCATTGCTGTCCACCAGAGCGGCGAAGCCGTCCGATGGCGGCTGATCTGCACGCGCCTGTCTGGCCGGCGGATCATAGGCGGGCTTGGATACGGCTGGTTCCGGGGTAACGCTGAACACGGGCGGCCTCACAGTGATTGCTTCTTCTGTTCAGCAAGGACCGGGCCATCGCGAAAAAATTGTAAAATCTAATTATTTCAATGTCTTACAGAAGGCGACAGCAGCCCGCGCGGGTTGCGTCGCCGGGGTTTTTCTGCCCGGCGGCAAGAATTTCCCCCTGAAAGAGGGGCGGGTTTCATTGGAATAGATCAACGCGGGCCGCGATTGCCTCAGCTACGGTCGGACTATAGATAAAGAGCTCCCTGAAACGATGGTTGCCGACGGCCCAAGCCCGCCCCGGCAACAGCAAGATCGGCCTCACTCATGCTCAACAGCCTCGACCTCGAAGGTCGCCCGGAAGACACCCGGGTCGTCGTCGCCATGTCCGGCGGCGTCGATTCCTCGGCGACGGCTGCGCTGCTGAAGGCCGAAGGCTATGACGTCGTCGGCATCACGCTGCAGCTTTACGACCATGGCGCCGCGACCCATCGCAAGGGCGCCTGTTGCGCCGGTCAGGACATTCACGACGCGCGCGATGTCGCGGCGCGTCTCGGCATCCCGCATTACGTGCTCGATTACGAAAGCCGCTTTCGCGAGTCGGTGATCGAGAGTTTCGCCGAGAGCTACGTGCACGGCGAGACGCCGGTGCCGTGCATCGAGTGCAACCGCTCGATCAAGTTTCGCGATCTGCTGGCGACCGCGCGCGACCTCGGCGCGAAGGCGCTCGCCACCGGGCACTACGTCGCGTCACGGCGGCTGGCAGACGGATCGCGCGCGCTGGTTTGCGCCGCGGACGCCGACCGCGACCAGAGCTACTTCCTGTTCGCGACCACGCAGGATCAATTGGCCGATGTCCGCTTCCCGCTCGGCGACATGACCAAGGCGCAGACCCGCGAACTGGCGCGCCGGTTCGGACTGTCGGTTGCGGACAAGCACGACAGCCAGGACATCTGTTTCGTGCCGACCGGCCGCTACACCGATGTGATCGAGCGGCTGAAGCCGAAGGCGATGGAGCCCGGCGACATTGTCGATCTCAACGGCCGTGTGCTCGGCCGCCATCAGGGCATTGTCGGTTTCACCATCGGCCAGCGCCGCGGTCTCGGCATCGCTGCAAGCGCGCCGCTGTATGTGTTGCATCTCGATGCGGAGACTCGCCGCGTGGTGGTTGGACCGCGCGAGGCGCTGAACGTGCGCAAGATCATGCTGCGCGACGTCAACTGGATCGGCGATGGCGAACTCGACCGCGCGATCGGCGACGGTCTTGAACTGTTCGTCAAGGTGCGCTCCACCCGTCCGCCGCAGCCGGCCTGGCTGCGCCGCATTGGCGGGACTTACGAGGTCGAACTCGTCGACGGCGAGGAAGGTGTCTCGCCGGGACAGGCCTGCGTGTTCTACGATGCGCCTGCGGGACAGGCCCGCGTTCTCGGCGGCGGCTTTATCAGTGCTGCACCGCGCATGACGACGCGCCCCACGCCTGGTTTGCGCGAAGCCCTTGCCGGATAACTCCTAATCCTCCAAGAATGGAAAGACTTCCGGCGCGGATCGTGCCGGAACAATAACAAGTATTGCGTAACAGGGCGGGACATGACCAACGACATCGATCGGGCCGGAGTGGCGAAAGCCTATGCCGCGTGGGCGCCGGTCTACGACATGGTGTTCGGCAAGGTTTTTGACGAAGGCCGCAAATCCACCATCGCGGTTGCCGACGCAATCGGCGGGCGTGTGCTCGATGTCGGCGTCGGCACCGGACTGTCGCTGTCGGATTATTCGCGCAGCACGAAGCTGCATGGCGTCGACATTTCCGAGCCGATGCTGCGCAAGGCGCAGGAGCGGGTGCGTGCGCAGAACCTCACCAATGTCGAAACGCTGTCGGTGATGGATGCGAAGAATCTCGCGTTTCCGGACGGTGCGTTCGATGCGGTGGTGGCGCAGTACGTCATTACCGCGGTGCCCGATCCCGAAGCGACGCTCGATGATTTCATGCGTGTGCTGAAGCCGGGCGGTGAACTCATTCTGGTCAACCACATCGGCGCGGAAAGCGGTCCACGCAAAGTTTTCGAGAAGTGCTTTGCGCCACTGGCGCGCAGGCTCGGCTGGCGGCCGGAATTTCCATGGGCGCGGCTGGTGAACTGGGCGGCCAAACATGGCGGCGTGACACTGGTGGAGCGCCGCCCGATGGCGCCGATGGG
>Ga0214478_101546_pt1 | contig 11254 bp, 7 predicted proteins | sample M1_20Mar14CPVII9_2_FD_178001 | JGI IMG/M metagenome (GOLD analysis project Ga0214478, IMG submission 178001) | Marine eukaryotic communities from Monterey Bay, California, United States - M1_20Mar14CPVII9sort6BwellD7 | ecosystem: Environmental > Aquatic > Marine > Unclassified | place: USA...
CAATGTGCGGTAACATTAGTCGGTAACATTCGAGGATTAGATATACGTCGTCAATATGAAGATATGTTATTTGAACACCAAGAACTATACATGAATGCAGCGATCGGTGATGGTAGAAAATCAGAAACTATTGCAGTATTTGCAAACATTGCCGAGAAGGTAGATGGTCTATTCAATGAAGAATTTACTAGAGATGTATTTGTAAAAAAGATACATGATTGGAATTTGGCAGTGAAGCCTGCATATAATGAACACAAGATTGCATTGGGATATAAGGTCTACGGAACTCCGCAACATGTTATTAATGAACGATTATTGGAAGATACAGAAAGTTCATGGGGTGTAGCTGAATGGACAAATAAACTTGAAAAGGAAGGTCTTTAAATGTTTGTGCATTGTGTTGATGGACTGTGGATACACTTGTCTCGAGTCGGCGGGAGCTCCAATGTTCATATACTTTGAAAGAAGAGATAATACAATCATCATTGACAAGGAGAGGGATGGACATATGTACAGAGGAAAAGATATGAATTGTATAGTATGTATAAGTTTACAAACTTAACAATACGCCAACCGGCTTAGCAAAGTTATCTGCCTTATCCCTCCTGAAGATATCTCTCTCAGTCTCAAGCTAAATCGGCACCGGATGCTATGTAATCATCACTATGTTCCGTTGTTACTCCTCTAACACAACAGACATTATAACATATATTGCATGGGGATGGATACTCGTCATATTGATAATAGTAGTAAACAATGTAAGAGCCGACAACTGCAGCACTACATACAACTATACCAGATAACATCTCTTGAGTCTCTGTGTTATGTTGTGGGGGTAGGATACCGCTAAATGATGGGTAATGTTTTGTGTTCAACCGCCAAGAAAAGCTAGCCTACGGCACTACTAAACGAATATCATATAAGCTCATATTAGTATAACTTCGTTTATATCTTCACCAATATTGTGAGGCAATCTTGCCAAACTAGTAGGCTCAGCCAACCAAGTCGGGGATGGGGGTAATATCCCTATCCTGCCCAGAGGGGTCGAAGATACCTAAAAGAGAAACTGATAACCCCGAAACTACTTACGCGATCATTCAGAGAAGACGCTCTGGGGTACATATAATCCAAATATAAGTACCCAGAATAGATTATACCGTCCGACTCAACTTGTGCATAAGCGTCTCTTTATCACCATTTTTTCATTCATCAACTCGAAACACATTTATTTGCAATGGCATTGGCGTTAGATAGAATCAAATATTGGCTACTTCTCATGAAGATCGTATCTCCCCAATAAGGCATGCCGACGATAAGATAACAAACAACAAAGCAATTAGCAGACGATGATAAATAGAGATAGCATAGGAACAATGATACCACCGCCGTCGAGTAGGATACCCACAGACGACGGAGAGGACAATGATAACAATGATACTCAAGACCATGATTGCCTTCATGATTGCCTCAATGGTATGCCAATGACAATAAAAACATTAGCTGCTAGTAGCAGTAGTAGTATGGATGATGAGCTTACAATAAGCTCCTCGTCTACTATATCAACCTGTGCGGAGACCATAGCAATAAATGAAGCTCATATATCCTCTCCAAATAATAATTGCAATAGAAACATTATGTACGATCGAATAGACAGGCCGCATATACGCCGCCATAATAGAAGAAGAAGACGATATACAACAATATCTAAACAGCAGCAATCAATATTAATAATGCAACTACTCCTACTCCTAATTACAATAATAACCTCCGAGGCAGTAAACTGGTCTCAATTCAAACAAGAAGCAACTCATCCAATCCAATCAGTACATACAATGTTTAACTTCTCTGGACAGCCTCCACCAATTAGACAATCCAATATAAAAGTATGTGAAGAACAATCCACCAAAGGGAATTGTGAGAATAATCCCAATGGTACCAAAGATGTCTATTGCTACTGGACAAATAATAAATGTATCACATTAGTAAACCGTCCTACACCCAAACCTGCTCTACAATCACAACCATCTCCTAATCAAACGCCTACACCATTTGCAATACCAATACGTCAAATAACATCCTCCCCCACTTCAATACTTCCAATAAATTGTATAGACAATGGATATTACTACAATTCCTCAAGTGGTACAAATGGTAAATGTATTAGAACAGAAAATATACCACCATTTAAAACAGTTTATCCAACTTTGGAGGAATGTTGTAATGTTAGTTTTGGTAGTGATGTTTGTCCTTCAAATGATGAATGTCAAAGTGTGCCTACATTGAGTCCGAGTAAGGGTACGTGGGTTGATCCTACACCGCCGCCTACGACGAGATTACCAACGAGGCAGCCGACTAAGTTGCCGACGAGGGAGCCTACTTTTAAGGTGAGTGAGGATTTATATGTGTCAAATATTTCCTGTATATCTATCTGCACTGGTCAGCCTGTGGGGATTAGGATATGCGAGTGTCTGTGTTTGGGTGTGGATACGGCTTGTCTTTTGCTGTCTGTTACGAGGGCGTTGGATGGATCTAGTTTATTGAACATATCATATGCTCACTTTTTTCATAATCCAAATCTATGTCTACACAGCCATCGTTAAGTCCTACCTTGTCACCCTCGAATAGACCGACGAATAGACCAACCCTGCCTCCTACTAGATCGGTAAGGATTGTGAATGCCTCCTCTTGTGTCCATTTAGCCCACAAGTTTTGCTCACATGATATGCACTAACATCTTTCCCCCTCATCATACAAATTACAGCCCACGAATAATCCAAGTCAATCTCCCACACCACAACCATCAGCAACACCATCTATATCCCCATCAGTCGAGCCATCAAGCTCACCAACCGAATTCCCAACCATCTCATCAAAACCAACGCCATTCTACTGGCCTAGTTCATCGCCAACCGAGTCGGCTATGCCAACATCCAATCCCTCACCATCTCCGTCAGAATCGCCAAGTTTAAGCCCAACCTATAATCCAACGATTAAGGAAATAACAAAGTCTCCATCGGCACCTTTATCACCAACATTGCCTCCGGCAAGTCCACCCAAGACTTCACCACCCACTTCTGCAATTCAACCGAACAATATCTTTAATGTTGATTCCTCAATGGACCTCGTTGGTATGGAGGAAGATGAACGACTTGACGATGAAGCAAAAGAGGCATGGTTATCTGTAACTACTATTCGAATTAAGGGACATGCCGCTGAAACGATTGGTATTAACGGTCGTGATTTGTCTGTTGTCATTTCATTGGATGGATACCTTGATCGTAAGAGAAGGTTACAAGAACAACAAGAGCAGCAAACATCATCTCCTCCTCCCTCGGATCAACTACAACTCAACTTTACAACAACAATCAAATTCAATTCCAATAATAAGATATGGGATCAAGAAGATGCCAATGGAATGGTAGCAATGGGGTTTGATTCACCAACTGATCAACGAGATTATATTAAGGAATTACAAGGTGCCGATAGTACAGCATTTAACAGTGTGAAAAGTATGAGTATGTCAGTGGAAGGTGAGGTTATTACACAAGAGATTGATGATAATGAGAATCCTGTAGTGGAACAGAAGGATATTACGACATATTACATTATTGGTGGGGCAGTTTGTGGTGGATTACTACTAATGTTAGTCGGTGGACTAATGTATAAACGAAAGAAGAGACGAGAGATGGGATCTGGAGAGTTTAATCCACGAGGATCCAAATCCTTCTCGTCATCGTATCCTCATAAACAAGATCAACCGTCGGGGACATCCTTTGGTAAATCATCGGGCAGTCAACCACCCCAAGCTGCCTTTAATCAACAAGATCAACGAGTGCAGCTTCCAACAGTACCCCCAGCCCAGAATTACTTTGGCACTATCGAATCAAGAGAGTGTGAAGATGATGTTAGTACACTTGGAGATCCGTACTTTGGTGAAGGTTGTCCACCACCTGAACCACGTGCCGATGAAACTGTAGCCGAGAGTATGATCTCATCAGAACAGGAAATGTATGTCTTTGGCGTGGGAAGACCGCGTCTTAATACTGGTGGAGGGTCGACCAAGGCTGGTGGATCGACGATAGTGTCTGGTGGCACGGCTACCTTACAAGGCAGGATGGTATTTGGTGATGATACCACGTTAGAAGATGTCTATAAAACACCCGACACTTCGACTAATCCAGCTGATGATATGGATGAAGAACAAGGTGGTGGATCGAGTTATCAACGCTTAATTGTCGTGGCACCGGGAGGTAAACTTGGTATAGTTGTGGACAATCAGAATGGAGATATGCCAGTCATTCATGCTATTAAGGAGTCTAGTGTATTGAATGGCCGATTACTTGTGGGTGACTTCTTGCTTAGTGTTGACGAGATTAATTGTCAGGGAATGTCGGCAGTTCAAGTATCAAGGTTGATAGCTAGCCGATCGAACAATCCTACTCGGACATTGGCTGTTATGAGAAATAGTGGCAGTTGCTAAGAACTGTTGCTGAAGATATATATGAATATGTGTTGTTGATGTGGAATTATGTTTTGTTGATGTGAAAGTATGAGTGTGTTAGAGAAGTATACACACTTGCTTATAGAATCTTAACACCTAATAGATGATGCGAATAAAAAAGAGATTTATCTTTTGAAACTACCTAGTTCCCTGACACTGAACTTTGTCTGAAAAGAAGTATCATTATTCGCTCTCGTTACCATCAGAAGATTCATTATCATCAAAAGAAAATGGTGAACTTTCATCGCTATCACTTTCACTCTCACATGACAAAGCACCAGGCAGCAGATAGGGCAGCACATTTCTAATGATAACGTCGGCACCACAATTGACTCGGCACTGACCTCGAAGGTCGGACTCGTCAATCTTCATCTTCTTGTTCTGTCTTCCTGAATTCTTATTTTGCCCTTTACTTTGATTATTCAACTTCATCTTCCACAATGAAAGTTCGACCATGATAGTACTTTCCTTCAGTTCATGATATCTGGCCTCATACTCTGCAAGTTTAGATTTGATACCATCAAGCCAATAATCAGTCTCATGCGGCATGATAAAACCTGGCCCCATCACCGTGTTTATCGCTTTGTTTCGGTAATATTTCAGACCGATGGCGTTGATACGCTCCATAAAACTACACTTAACAAGGAATTGAAAAGATTTTACCCTATCAACACCATGTTGAACCATCCGAGGCTCTACTGCCAATTTCTCAATAACAGCATCCCAATCAATTAACTGATCAGAGAAACATTCTTTCTGTAAGTCAAGAAGATTCTGAATCACATCCAAGGGTGCTCCAGCAATGCCCAAAGTTGTTACCATACTAGTCCAATTCAATACGTAATCAGGGCACACTGATTTGTAGCTCTCTACCAAGAACTTCACAATCTCATCGGGAGCTACTCCCCAAATTGCGTAAAGTAATGGTAACGCTCCCCATCGATCTTCTGCAACTAAAGTATCGGGGTACTTATCAACCAATACTTTATATAATTCAACATTCTGGACTGTTGAGCATGCCAAGATGTGCAACGGAGTCATTCCAAAAAAATCCTGTTGTTTGCCAGTTGGATTGATCTTACTACGACGTCGACTAACCCTAGCTTCTGTTGCATTATTGAGTTGATCCACTGTCATGTTAGTATATGATTGATAGTATATCATTTTATGAATTGGTAGGTTATCAAACCGATGTTTCAATGCGTTGATGAGTTGTTCTGTTGTACCAAGGAGCTTATGTAGATCTCTGCACTTATAAAATTGATCACTTACAACTACCTCAGCATCAAACGATAAGGCAACATTTCGTAACGAACTACAGTACGAAAATGCATCTCCTTCAATGTGCCTAACACTTACTGGTAGCTCCACTGACATAAGGTGCCCACAGCAGCTGAACATACCTTGTGTACTAGTAGTTTGGGAAGGAACTGTGAATTTAATCAAGTTGGTGGCAGCAAAAGCATACATTCCATTAATCTCAACATCCGGTATATGAATATTAGATATTGCAGTATATGCAAAAGCCCATCCTTCTATAATTGCAACTGTTGAAGGTATGTTGATTCGTTTCAACTTATTACAATATTCGAATGCCTGTGCCCCAATTTTTAACAATCCCTCACTAAGTTCAACCTCCTCTAATTTGGTTCGTTCTTTAAATACTTTCTCGGGAATTACAGTAACGGATGGATGAACTCGTACACGAACAACATCCTCTGGTACCATCGCCCCCTCTGTATATGTAAATACTTCGGTATTATTGTTACTATCCTCCGCCATCATATTCTAATTATCTCTTTTATTTCTTCTATACCAATGCCAGAATGTATTTTGTGCACGTGATGTGCTCGACGTTTTATAAAAGTTGATGATGACCCGTCGGCAGTAGAAACAAAGAAAACCAATGAGTATATATAGCAATTATACGAGATGGATATACTATTGCAGAAGAGGTTTAAGCCAACCAAGAGGTTCACCACTAACTCTCAGTAATCTCGCTCATAAGGGGATGGAGGATACCAAAATAATTTGTAGAGTTTATTCTTACCAAGCAAATTAAAATTACGATTGACGCCGTGATCGGCCCATGACTTTGATATGAGATATGGAGAGAACAATGTAATAAAACGATAAAGACATCCCTTTACTATCATCATTTTATTCACTGGCAATGTCGTGATGTCATGATGTGATGCAAATACGATTGCAATCATAATGATTGCATTACTTTGCAGTATATCTCGGATCATTACTATTGCAATGTTCAACAACATTACACTTCAAACCTTTCTGCTTTATGCAGCAGTGTTAACGACGGTTGCTGCTGATTCTTCATCATTACTACGGGGTAGTAGTAGTAGTAGTAGTATCGGCGATGACAATATTGATGCATATGATATACTCAAGCCCTTTCTACCTAATCATGATCGTAATCTTATTGACAACCCATCAACAGCACATCAACATCGTGTATTAGCACCCATCGGAGGAGATACGACACTTGGTGATGTACAAGTTGCATATACTGGTACAAAGAGCACTTCATCTTGGGTATCTATTCCTGTACCATACAAAGAGGCTCAGGGGATGGCTAATACCATGTCCTTCTTGGGTTTCCCTGCCGTTCGTGGCGAGACTGTTGGTATACATACACAGTTCTATGATGTATTTGTCGATGTTGATAGTTACTTCAATCCAGATCCTGCTACTCAACAAGGGTGAGAAAAGTTGTGTTTGGTTTACTAATGCATTGCAATGTCTCATCTCCTATTCTACTCTTCAGATTTGCATACATGGTTGGTGATTTGGAAGATGAATCGAACATCAGCCCAAAGTATCCTGCACCAACAACCTTTGACTTCTCACCGTGGGTAGGAGATGATATCATGAGACTGTTCCCCACATACTCAGTGTATAAGAGTGGACAACAAACTCCATTGACATGCAATCCACCAAAGTTAACTCGTATGACCAACACTGCAGCACATCAAATGTATCAAATCATTACTCGTTGTGGTGGATTAGTGTTTGAGTTCTACGCTCATATCTATCATAATCATCCAGTTGTAGAATGGGAATTGATGGGAATCTTCTCTGACTATACTGTATCGGATGTTAAGATTGATATTGACCGTATCGATGTAACATTTGGAGAGTTTTTCAAGGTGGATGATTCAGTGCCTTTGGGTCTATCATCTAGTACTGGTACTTACAATCAAGCAGATGATACTTTTACCACAACCATCGTTACGAATACATACATTGAACATGGTCAAGGTACGCCGGTATTCAAGGGTGCGTTGTTATGTCTCCCTAACACGGCCACATTTCTAGAGAACATTCGTAACCCTGCCATTGTTACTAGTTCTGAATGGAATGTTCTATTGTCACGTCTTGATGGTATCTTCATGGCCGGTAGAACTAACTGGGATGATTCATGGTTAGCCTTTCAAGCTGCAATTCCACGTCACGCTGGTGACGACTCACTACTTGATTGGCACTTCAACGATCAATATAACATGATGTCATCTCCTCAAGAACTATGGGAGCAGCGTAAGCTTGGACTCTTCTATAATGCTGGATCGACGGGAATGCAATGGGACTTTGGTAGCCAGAAGGGTACTCAAGCAACTCATGGAGATCTTCGTTTTACTTTCACCTGGCATTATCACTTGCAAGAGAGCATGCGACCATTTCATTACCGTGAAGCCGACGGAAGCAAGACTACTGGTGATACTCAGAGTAATTGGGTAACTTGGAGCCAGATTACACATTATCATCCTAGTGTGAGTCCGAATCAGCTAGGTAAGCCTGCATGGCAGTCGATTCCTTCCCATAACTGGAGCGGCAAAGATGATCAACACAAGTCTAGTAATGCATTGAATGCCGCCGTGGCCACAATGGACTGGCCAGCGATGCGATCCATTTTGCAAGACGAGATCAATGTTGCTCTGGTGAATGTTCGTTTCCTCCCCAATCAAGACACAGGAGCCCCCCGAGCAATTGGTAGACGAATGTTGGCTGATGCCAACGCCTACCTCTTGACAGGTGATGAAGAAGTGTGGACTGGTCTTGTGCTTTGGCATGCAACAAATGCTTTAGTCAAGAGTCATGTACATGAGACTGATCCTAACAGCTTCAACTATATGCGAGTCTCAGAGGTTCATTATGGCGATAAGCCCCCTTTCCTTTGTGCACAGACTACAAACTGCGTCCAGCATGTACACGCTCCATTGCCCAAGATCATAGCATGGCAGCACGGGCTCCTTCTCAAGGGAGTGGTAGCCGCTTGGAATGTACATCTGTACCGTCAGAGTCTGGGACTTCCCACGCTTCCTGGTACCGATGATTTGGAGACCTTCTTGGTGGAGGTATCCTCCACAATCGTTCGTCACTTCTATGCTCAAGTGAATGGTAACTGGCAAACTTGGAACTATATCGCTTGGAATAATGGACATCCAATTCCAACATCCATTCTTAATGCTACTACACCAACTGCTGGACATACTCATGATCGTATCACAGTAAACAATGGATGGTGGCATTGGCACTTTGCTCCATTGTATTACTTAGCTCGAGCAAATCATGGACTTAACCTCCCAAGCGATGTGGTGTTTTGTTTAGATTCAATGGCCATTGAAACTGAAGCTGTGTTAGCAACTGCTGACTTTACTCGACGTGAATGGTATCCTTGGACTGATGTTGTCTAAATGAAGTGTCATGATAAGTAAAAGAGACAAGGGCACAAAAGATGAAGAAGAATAGAGAAGATGATGAAGAAGAAGAAGAGGAAGAAGCAAGTCAATAGCATAATAAGCTTTAAAGAATCAAGTAGCTGCATGTATCTCACTTTGAATGTATCAACCAGCTTGTTTTGGGGAGGATAAGTGGAACCATGAATAGAGTCACTGTATTGTATATTATATCTGTAACCTATCTTTAGAAACTACTTAGTTCCCTACCGATAGTACAAGATAAGGCAGCACATTTCTAATAATAATGTCGGCTCCACAGTTGACACGGCACTGGCTTCGACTACCTGGCTCGTCAAACTTCCTCTTCCTTGTTCCCCTCCCATCATCTGACAACTTCGCTTCATTAATGCTTTTCTTCCAAAATACTAGTTCAAGCACCGTGGTAGCCTCCTTCAGATTTTGGTACTCGATCTCATACTCTGCTAGTTTAGATTTGATACCATCAAGCCATGTCCTTTCGGCAACATCATATGGCATCTTAAAACCTGGACTCATCACTTTGTTTATCACATCGTCTCGCCACTGTTTCAAACCAATATCGTTGATGCGCTCCATAAAACTACACTTGACAAGAAATTGAAATGTCTCTCTTCTACTGACGTACTGAAGATCAGACTGTATTACCGATAACCTCTCAATAACTGCATCCCAGTCAATCAACTGATTAGGAAAAGATTCCTCTTGCAAATCAAGAAGATTCTGAATCACCTCCACGGGTGCTCCAGCAATACCCAATGTTTTAACCATATCAGTCCAATCAAGTTGATAATTTGGGTAGATAGATTTGTAACTGTCGGTCAAGAACTGTACAATCTCATCGGGTGCCTGCCCCCATACAGCATAAAGTAATGGTAATGCCCCGAATCTATCTTCTGTAACTAGAGTCTCTGGGTACTTATTAACCAATACTTTATATAAACCAATATTCTGAACTGTTGAGCAAGCCATAATGTGTAGAGGGGTCATCCCCAAACAATCTTGTTGCCTTCCAGATGGATTCAACTTGCTCCGCAATGATCTGCGTTGACCAGACCTCATATTTGTTGCAGTATTGAGTTGATCCACTGTCATGTTGTTGTATGATTGGTAGTATATCATTTTGTGTATTGGTAAATTGTCAAACCGATGCTTCAATGCATTGATGATTCGATCTCCTGAATAATTAAACAACAGTTGGAGGTCTGTGCAATGAGCAAATGAACTGCCGCTTTCCCAGGGATCTTCCGTAGGGATCTCAGCGTTTGGTGGAAAAGCCACATTTCGCAAAGAATGACATGAACGGAATGTCAATGATCGAATATTGGCAACACTCTCTGATATCTCAACAGAAAACAATCCTCCACATGCACTAAACATTCCATTGGGAGTAGACACTATCAAAGGAGGTACTCTGAAGTTTGTAAATATTCCACGAGCAAATGCATATTCTCCAACACTTTCAAGACCATTAGGTAGACGGATCTGCGGTATTTGTACACCACCTGCAAAAACCTGGCTCCTAATATGTTTCAAAGTTGTTGGAAATCGAATGTTTGTCAACGCAGTACAATACATGAATGCCTGTGCACCAATTTCTAACAACCCCTCACAAAGTTCAACATCCTCCAACCTTTGTTGTTTATGAAATGCTCTCCTGGGAATTACAGTGACGGATGGATGAAATCGTACACGAACAACATTATCTGGTACTACCACTCCTTGTGTATATACAAATACACCGTCATTATTATTGTTACTATCCTCCGCCATACTAATTATCTCGTACTGATATCAAAGCCAACTTATATTTTGTGCACGTGATGTGCTCGTTTTATAAAAGTATGATAATGACCCGTCAGCAGTGCCACTGAATAACAATGAAGAGTATGATTATATAAGAGGAAGTACTAATGCAGAAGAGGTTTTAGCCAACCAATAAGTTTCACACTATAACACCACAATACAAACAGAGAGTAGTCCTCCCAACAGGGGGGGGGGGGGGGGGAGTTTTGTTTTT
>Ga0214478_101551_pt1 | contig 11234 bp, 10 predicted proteins | sample M1_20Mar14CPVII9_2_FD_178001 | JGI IMG/M metagenome (GOLD analysis project Ga0214478, IMG submission 178001) | Marine eukaryotic communities from Monterey Bay, California, United States - M1_20Mar14CPVII9sort6BwellD7 | ecosystem: Environmental > Aquatic > Marine > Unclassified | place: USA...
TAGTTACTCTGTCTCACGAGAGCTCCACGCAAATCACAACTTAGGACAAGTGATACGGCACACGGGGACAGAAAACGAGTGATAGATATTATATCATACTACGACTTAGTGTCGTTTATATCTATTATTATTATTATGTGAAGGAACAAGTGGTATAGAATCGCCATATGAAGCTTGAGCTTTTAGTATTATGGAAGGAAGAACAAAGGATCGACTTCAGGTTGAGAAGTTAGAGATTAGGGTATGCCGAATCACTTCCCTACAGTAACAAACAATGGAATTAACTGCCGTCATAAAAGGAAACAACGGAAAGGAATAGAAATCGAATAGTCGGTTATCATAAGCCGTCGGTCAACATCAATAGGTATGAACTAGTGAATAAAGTCCCAAGGATTGAGGACGATAGGAACTATATGGTACTAGGAGATTAGTAATTGTGGGCCAGAAGATACCTGACCCGTATACAACTCACAAGGAACAGAGTATACATCGACAAATGGATACTGCCGAGTCAAAGGATACACTAACAAATCGAACTTTCGAGGAATGGTTGTGGAAGAGATTAGGAAATATGATATGAATCAAATGGACTAGTACATCAATCAATCATCATGTAGTGATGTGAAGGGTACAAGGTATCTTAGATGAGAGATACATAATGGAGATTGGATACGATCAAGTGGTGACGTTTGTGGAATAGGGCTTCAAGCTCGAACCACATAAGAAGAGATCGACTAGAGTGTCGGTCAGAGTCTTGGACGACCTTAAATCATATACACAAAGTAATGGGAGTGTGAATATTGGAACTGATATGAAAGGCTAGGATTGTGGACTAAAGCTTCGAGCTTGAACCACAATCACACGAGGATTGGAATTAGGACGAGCGGTAATATTATATCACGTCCTATTAAATAGCTTGTGGAGTAGGGCTTAGGGCTTGAACCACAAGCGCGAGAGGAAGACATTGGATTAGGTTAGATTAGAGTGTGGATTAGAGATTGGCTCGAGGACCATCTTGAACCACAATCAACAGTAAGTTTTATATGTCAGTGGACTAGAGCTGAGACGGAGTTAAGACTTGAACCACTGATCGGAAGGTTAACATGGATTAGAGCGCGTAAGCTTGAACCATGTAATTTTGTAATGAACATGATAATGAACGAGGTATAAGGTACAGATAGGATTAGAGGTCTGAGATCATGGAAGGAGGAAGCGGAAACGAGATGGAATAGTATCGAGAGGTTTACATGAGTACATGATATCATTGGGTAAAGGGAATTCGATACAGAAGAGAATTGGATCAGATAATAAGGAGAAAGATGTAATAGAGGATGTAATAGGCAATATATTGGAAGATTAATAGGGAGATTGAAAGTCGGTTGAGGAAAAGTTGGAAGGATATCTTGGATTGGATGAGATAAAGTTCATGTTTGATACGATTTGTCATTACTTTGGCGGATCATCAATACATTGGTAAATGTTTCCATAGACGAATTGTCATCTTTGGGGAGATAACTATTCGCGGGGACTATTTAGAATGAGGTAGAGAGGGTCATAGGGTCATTTGAGGTTTATGATCAACGACTCTGAATAGCTTATAATATTGATTAAAGGTTTGGTATTTAGGAATATCGTCTACTCTACTAGGATTCAAACGGCAAGATACAGTTATGAGAGTTTCACTTCACTTTCACTCTTCACTAGGTACCGACCACTGACCACAAAAATTAACATGATGAACACTACAAGCCGCACCTCTCGCAAATGCTTTGCTCTCGCTAGACAGAGAATAGTCTACAATGATCATAATAATAACAGATCGAGATGTTTCTCGTCCATATTAAATAATAGTCAAGTATTTCCCAGTATAACACAAGATAATGAAGAACAAAATTACAAACACTGTCGTGCAAATTACCAAATTGCAGTACAACCAACCATATATAGTAATAATGATAACATAATACGTCGGCAATATCATATAACATCACATAATGAAAGATCAGGTGTTGCGGTAGTAATGGGTTTGGGTGCTTTAGCGGCTACTGCAAAAGCTGGGTGAGTTTTTATAATATTGTATGTTTTGAATATGTTGAAAATATCATATACTAACTTATATATATATACAAACTAGTCAATATGCAGTCGAGGGATATAAAGAATGGCAAGCAGCACGAGAAGCTGAAGAAAAAGAACTAGAAGAGTTGCGTAAAGCAAATCCAGATGCATTTAAAGAAGAAGAAGAAAATGTAAATAAATCACGAGACAGTAGTAATAATGAATCATCACAATCGACGAATGAAGATGATGGTAAACGGGAGAATATATTTTCAAAATTCTTTGATATGTCTGTTGGATCTAAGTATTATGAGGGTGGGTTTGAAGATAAGGTAAGTAAGCATATATCAGAAGTGTGAATTATTGAGAAAAGCTGTTTTTGATGGGCATTGGATTACATAAAGCCAAGTTATGAATGTACAACCATATAGCTTTGCGGCATAGCTCTAAATTGTGCATATGATATGGCGTTTACACTCTATCTCATCAAAACAAATACTAACCACTTATATGTATGAATTGACAACTCAATTAGATGACACGGAAGGAGGCAGCTTTAATTCTCGGGGTAAGAGAGTCAAGTGCTGCCAAACGTATTAAGGAGGCACATAGAAAACTGTTAATACTGAACCATCCAGATACTGGGGGAAGTACCTTCATTGCTGGGAAGATTAATGAGGCAAAGGAGCTATTATTGAAGGGTAAGAAGTAGATGGAAGCAGCATTGAATTGCCAAATAAATAGACAAATAAACGAATTAAGATCATAACTTATGGACTAATCTTGATCATGTAGTAAATATCTAATAAGTAATACGTAGGGGGACCGTTCGTATATAGCGTTACAAATTGGTATCTTTTTTGTATCCTTCCAAGATTTTATGAGAGTCGAGAGTTTTGTGGTTTGAAGAGTACTGCTCTATTTGACATTTGATGGAGTAAGCTGCTTGTTGATACCTAGACTAAGTGGAGTATTATTATTATTAGTAAGTGACATTGTGGTATGTCATAAGATGAGGGTTTTAGGCGCGGTGGCGCTGCATATGTTAACATCATTTATCTTTCGACAGCTTTCGAGATCTTTTTTGGTTTTAGTTCATGATATATTATTTTGCGATATGTTGTTGCGTGGAATGGTTGTTGTTCATTATATTTAACGTTTAATATGAGAATTGTTAATGTATTTTGAGGTTCGGTAGGCGTGCACTGGCAGCGTGGTGGTGTGCATATACATGATGTGTCTTGATGTGAGATGAGGCATATGAGATTGATGTGATATCGGTGCATGACTTTGTAACTCTTGAACTTTACATTCTCATTCTCACATTGAAAAGTTTTAAATCTCATTATTACAACCGGTACTACATAGTGTTATACAAACAATGGCATCTACAAATGAAAATGAAAAGTGTGATAACTGCAATGCAACTGAGGTAAAATTGATGAATTGCAGCCGATGTCATCATGCAAAATATTGTAGCAAAGAATGTCAACGGGCTCATTATTCTGAACATAAGATGATTTGCACAGTTATATCTAGTATGAATAAGGATGGTGAAGCGGGTTTGGCCAAAGCTATTAGGTATGAGAGAACAATGGTTGCTTGTGACATATGATATGTTCAAAAAGTACTAACCTCTCTCCTTAAACTTAAACTTCTGCTTTTCCTCTACTAGGAAGGGAAAGCTAAATGTAGTTACTATGCATTCTACTAGTGCTGGAATTGTTAGTGGTGATGAGGTTCCTGATGGTGTGCCGTCAAAGTTTCATCTTATAGGAGAGGCTATGAATACGTTGATGAGTTATTCAGAAGAGAAAAGTATGTTCGGTGAGGCAAAGTACAAAGAGTTATATGATGAGTTAGTATCAAATGAAAAGGAATGGCTAGAGTTCTTTGACCACCCGATGAATGTAGAGCATACTGGGCAAACGTCATTGGTACTTGAAGAATTATCAAGGGTTTACTCTGGAAGGAAAAGTTGGGAGGAATTCGGTTTAGTATCAGAAATGCTAGACAAGGTAATGCATATTCTCAAACAACTGGTCGAGGCACCTGGTGTAGACGAGGGGCACAAGCGTGCTTATGACAAAACTGATCATCGTATAAACATGCTCCACATGGAGATGAAAAGGGATATGGGTGTAGTTGATATTGAGTCGGTTCATCTGCTGAAGAAGCTGGTAAATCATGAGTCAAAGTATAACTTAGGATCGGGGATTGATCAATTCAATGCTGACCAAATCTATCTCAACACGTGGATCATGCACAAAGTAGCAATGGAAAAACGGGGGTATAAAAATGTCAGTATAAATATCAATGAAGTGGCTGATGAGGATCTTCTTGAACAGCTTACATTTACCAAAGAGATGATGGATAAACACCCTGAGCACAAAGCTAGTGATGAGCAGCATAGGAAGGGACTGCTCTCGTTCGGTTTGACTGAAGCCGACCTTGCAAAGGAAGAAAAGGTTAAGGAGAATTATCGACTTCTTTTCTGTGCATGCTGCAACAAACAAGAGTCTGTATGTGGTGAACACAAGAAGTGTGGCTGTGGATTAGTAGTATACTGCAACAGAGCTTGCCAGCGTGCTCACTTCAAGAAGCACAAGAAATCTTGTACCAAGGTGAAGAAATAGTTAATGATATCAGAGATTGGGCATCGGGTTGACTGGGTATGAAAGCTAAACTTTTAGTTAGATATGCATAATTGTGTATGATTCACCAGTGCTTTAAGTTATGACCTTTACTAATAATACACATAATGCACTTGTCAGAGAAGACAATCGTACCCCGTCAGCTCCAACCTCTGAAACATCTAGACCTCTCTTATCTTTCAGTCAAACACAAACGATAGACCATGCTTCAAATGCTTCTTCATATACCCATTAACACTACCGCATGTTTCAATCTCTTTCAAGTTCCAACCCAACTCCTTACATACCAATACTAAATCATCCGTAATTATAAACTTCTTTCTTGTGTGTTCGTTAACAAAACTTTGAATGACGTGACACATGATGTGAGCAGTGAATGGTTAATAGACAAAGGTCAAACGAGTAGACTGACATTTGCAACAAAATATACTCACCTTAACATTGCATTAACAACCTTAACCATCATCCTCGGAACAGGATACAATACCATCTTCTCAAGTGTTTCGGGATAATTTGGTTCAAATGTTGCATATAACTTCTTAAGTACACCCGGCTGTAATCCCTGCTTAATACTAACTCCCGACAAATCCACAAATTGGGATGTCTTGGGTGATCGTGGGTCAGGTTGTTTGGATAACAGTGTTTCAGTATAAACAACAAATGCCTTGACTACATCAGTTTGTATCGATTCGGATTCTGCTCCCATTTCTTGTAATTTACTAAAGTCAATATATACCACCGGTGCCTTTTTCGTTGAATCTACTACATCTCCATCTCCATCAACAATATGATTAGCTACATCAATTTCACTTACAGCATGTACCCTCAATAACTTTTGTAAACTAGCATCTGTCAAATCAATTGGGAAGAAGTCGTTCCGCCAGGCTTCATGTGCCTGTATCATTTGCATTGCCTCGGGTACATTCCCATTCCGTGCTGATAAAAATCGACTCCATGAATGTACCCGACTATCCCACATATATCGCTCCATTGATATTACGAGGGGATTTGTTTTTGATTTAAGTGTTTTAATTTCACGTATTTTGGATAATAGTTGTGTGTATGCATCTCCTTGTTTGGTAGAGATGACTCGTCCCTGTGTTTTTGTGAACATATGCAAGTGTTAGATGTATATTGAATATATGATTGGAGAAGAATGGCATTATAATATAAAATCTACACAAAATCACATACCTTGAGCTCTCTTTTCTCTTTCTCGTCCTCATTATCCTCTCCACTCTTTCCTTCTTTAGTAGGACTATCCAAATTAATCATATCCAATCCCTCTGTAACATTCTTTAACTCATCATCTTCAAAGTCAGGAGGAAATCTTCTATATCCTTCTCCGTTAATGGCAACTATGTAATCACCTACTTTTACCCCGGCGGACTTTGCTAGAGTTTGACCATCAAGCATTCCGCCTACGGAGGCATATCCTGGCAGAAACATTTCATTTGTCAATCCTTTGTTTTGTTTGTATATAGAAAATGATGTATGTTAGAGTTGGTATTAAAAAGAACATATATAAATAGACAATGATATATGCGACGATATAACGTACCATTATCATGATTGCATAACTTAACACCCAAGGATGCAGATGGGTCAGATTCAAATGATATAGATAATATAGATGGTTCTTCTAAGCTTAATCCCTCAAATAGTGGTGATTGGTTCTTAGGACTTGTCATTATGGTATGTACCTCTAATTGATATTATTATGGATAAGGTAGATTGCAAAGAAGAAGCAAATTTGGATGTTGTTGTTATATGTATCTTTTTGTGATATGTGGATTGCTGGATAGACCGGCGACAAGATCGTTAAGGGAGTCTAAGAGAATGTAATGCCCCCGAGTATATGATGTTGTTGTCGGTTATTTGTTAGCAATATCTACATCAACAATATTGAGCTACATACTGTCAGCCTTGCCACAAAAACACAGGATACCCTTCACATAATATCTTTTTTGGTATCCTTCAATATATGACGGCGATAGGGTAATACCTTACATAATTTAATATGTATTAATGTGAACTGAGAGCCAGGCCAGTTTATATAAGAGAGGAGTTGAATATATATATATAGATATACAATGAATCAACGGATAGCATTTGTATGCACGACAGTTGAAATCGTTATCTTTGGCCTGTTGTTTTGTTGTTGTTGCAATGATGTTGTTGTGCAAGCTTTCTCTACTACATCGCCTCCTTCTCTGCACAGCAACCAACAACAAGGACATTCTACCACTAAATTATATGAACAACCAGCTAATATTCGAAACCTACTTGGTCCAATATCTCCATCGACGCTTGAGGTGAGTTACATGAATATATCTTGCTCATATCATATATATATTATCTTATCTCTCTTTATTTTTCCTTAGCAATACAACTTACCACCCTCTGAACTAACAAATGGATGGAGTGCACAAATAATAACAAAACAAGCATCAAAACTAATGTCCAAATCAAGTGAAATTGGTAACCAAGAGATATTAGGGAAACAAACTATAGACGTACAACTAGTACCCAAGAATGATATAGAACACTATGTTGATACATTCAAAGTTAATATTAATATACCGAGCTTAGATACACCAGTAGGATTGGGTATTGAACTATTAGAAGTAGAAGGCGGAAGAGATGATGGATTGGGTATAACGATTATTACTGGATTGGTAAATGGTGGTAATACCAACCTATCAATGCAACAAAGTATAGAAGAAGGAGAAGATGTTGAACGAATAATGTATGGTGATTCAATATCAAAAGCTGAACTTGTTATCAAACGTCAATCAACAGAAGAAGTTACCAGTATACAAACTGAATGTTTGGGATATGATTCCACTGTCGAGGCATTAGTTGATATGTTATCCACACTTAATAATGAGAATAATAATAGAGATGATATACAAGAAGCATCAATTATACTAACAATCAAACGGTTAAGACGCCGTCCAATTATTAAATGTCAAGTACAATATCCACCATGGGAAGACAAGTCGACTGAAATTATCAACTTACAACCAGGAGAGAATCTACGACTGGCTATGCTACAACGTAATGTTGCATTAAATGATCCATTGGCACAACGATATGATGGTAAATCAACCGGTTCTGGTAATTGCGGCGGATCGGCAATGTGTCGTACGTGTGCTGTATCTGTAATCCGTGGAGCTGAGTTACTAAGTGAACCAAAGGTTAATGAAAAGAAGATTATTCAAGAGACTAAGAATGTTAATAGGATGAGATTAAGTTGTAAGACATTTGTTGGTAGAGGAATGAAGGAAGGTGAGCTGGTTATACAGGTTAATCCTAGACAATGGTGATTTGTCAGCTTGGTGAGGAGAAGAGATATATGAATAAACGGCAACCCTCTAACATCGACCATCGAGCTCAAGTTTTGATAGTAACACCAGTCATTTCAGCTTGGTGAGGAGAAGAAGAAGAGTACTTTAAACTTTAGCTCCTCAAAGCCCAATAGCCATATAGGTAGCCTTACTGTTCAATGTGTTTATTGTTAGCAGCAGAGGATAAAACAATCTACGACTACAATACGACAACACACCACTCACAATATAGTCCCATCAGACAAAGGCAAATCACATTATTTCTTCCGGTATCTTTTTTGGCACAGATATTTACATCAAACTGCCTCGTGTGGCTTGCTTGAGCTCATAAATTGAACTGCTCCTACAAAACTTATTCTAGCAATAATAGCCACGCCTAGTATTAGTATGTATATCTCCATGAAAACTGCTCTCGCTGTACTGGCAACTGTAGCCAGCGTCTCTCTGGTGAGTGAAATTGAAATGGAATACTTATATTCCTTTGTCTATTATGCCATTGATATTTGATATGATAGAAATCGAACCAGTGCAATAGTGCCTTTGATTTTTTGACTGCTGTGGTAATTGCAATGAGTTTATTGTGGGTGTTTGTATTGCAATAGTATATTGGTTTGGTATCTTTCTAACTCATAATATCTCTCATTCTTCCTCTCTCTCACTCTCTCTCTCTCTCACCTCCTATCTTGTGTGCAGCTGCCGAACATACGAGTTTGAGGAAGATGGAATCTCCATTTCAAAGTGGCTCTTCTTCTTCATCGTCATCTGGTGACACTTGTATTCAAGAGAATGAAGTATGCCAAACTTTTTCCATTGATGCTTGTGCATTTGCCAATGTTGTGAAGAGTTCTTGGACCCCGCTGAGGGTGATTGTAACTTCAGTAATGCTATTCCATTCTTAGCTGATGACAGATGCAAGAAGTTGTGTGCCACGGATATCAACCTTGGCTGTCTTTCGGAAGGTATCAATTTAGGATTCACTCACATTGCTGTTGGTCAAACAGTTTGTGGCACATCATCCTCCATTCCTTCTGGGCTCGAGGGGGACCAAGACAACTTCTTGCTAGAGATCCCCGATGATAGCAGCTCTAGTGCTGACGAAGATGGAATGGTAACTGTTTCATTTGAACTTACTACTACCTTTCCAGTCTTTCAGTTTAATTTTCGTGATTTAACTACTGGCTTTGACAATACAACCTGTGATGGTACTGATGATGCCCCTGCTGATATAAACTTCCAAACTGACCTACAGATTCTTTTTGATCCAACTTTTGATACTTCTACATTGGAAGGGGCTCCCTTTGAAGTGAAGAGGTCATACAAGTTACTTCCAGGTCAGTATGAAGTTAAGGTCGGTTTGTTTGGGGGAGGCTTTGAGTGTGACTCAGGGAATGAAGCTGAGTATACTCTCTCGGTCAGCGAAGGACCTCTTGATGGAGTTGAGGTATATGAAGGAATTGGTCTGAACCCATTTGATATATTTGATTTAGATGGCAATTGTATAGATTTGTTTGGTGATCCCTGCCCTGAGGAGGAGAACTAATTGTTGCTAGCTTGGTATGGGGGTTTCACGAGCTTTAGGTATGAGACATGTGTGATGAAGAAATCGTGTAAAGAGAAAGAATAAGGGAATAGAGTGATGAAAGTGTATTGACAAAGATTAGTAACATCCTATTTCTACTGTAATAAAGAAAACTTGTTTAGAGAAAGTATGTTTTATCTACACATGTATATCTAATATTAGTATAAGAAAGTATAGACGCATATATTAGATTAGAAAGTATAGAGAAAATATATCAAAGATCTATCTACATATATATGTTTAATCACAATCATTACTCTATCTTTCTCCTCTTCCCCCTGTCAAAACCATCATAACCTTGGGAAGGTCTATCAAACGTCACACGTCTAGTATAAGATTCCCGACGTCTTCGTTTCATATTCTGTCGACGATGTTCCTGCTCAGCCTGACACTTCTCACTAACCCTATCCTCCACCTTCTTATAATATGGAAATGGCATGATAGTATCTTCACCTTCCAATGGTTCAATTGGTATTAGATAATCCGAATCATATGCCCGTAATGCATCTAACCGTGCAGTTTCTAATGCAACCAACTTTGACCAAGTTGTTAACTTTACACTTGCCACGGCTAATGCCTGTACTTTCCGTTCGGTAGTTAGATAATCTTTCGATTGTAACAACTGTTGATATTTGAGTAATGATCGATTTGCTAATATCTTATTTTGTTTACGTTTGGTGTATAGTATTAACTCGAGGCCACGGATGGAGTCTAACATGATGCTGCCACTGCCATTGTTGTTTGTGGAAGAAGTAGCAGGAGTAGCGGTAGTAGTAGTATCCTGATCTTCATTCAATCCTAGCCATGATCCACGTCGTTTTACTTTAGGTCCAGTTGTTGTTGCTGATGTATTGGAGGTGGTGCTGGTATTAGTACTATAGAATGTACCCGATCTACGACGATCCTTCTTAGTTAAGAGTGTCCCCTCATTTAATCGTTGGGGTAACTCCTGAGATAAGATACAGATTGCATGTGCTTCTAATGTCATAGTTCTTAATTCCTGTCGAGAATAATGTTGATTTGATTTCTCTGTCGGTGTTAGGGGTGTGTTATTTCTGTGTGTTCGTACTGTACATGTCTCTTTGAATGTAACCTTCTTCTTATTGATGTTGACAAGAGGAGGTTGAGGTTGTTGTTGTTGTTGAGACTGTTGATGAGGATAGACTGATGATGGGAATGCAGAAGATCGTTGATTAAACTGTGGAGATGGACTACATACTATCGATCCCCTTTGTTGTTGTTGTTGTTGATGATGGGATGGATGATGATACACTAATGACTGTGGCGGAGGGAATCCCTCACGGCTGCCAAAACGAAATTGAGGAGTAGGAGTTGGACGTCGGGATGAGGATGACGTCGTCCAGCCGCTACCCCATTTCATAATCTGTTGCTGTTGTTCATGTTGTTGACGATTATATTGTTCTCGTGGATATAGTTGATAAGGAGGTGACATGGTTTATATTTATATTGTATAGTAATTTGTATTCGATATTGATTTGCAATGATTATGTAGTGATGTACTTTAGCAAGAGAGGCCTGAGCATTTTATAATCATCTTGTTGGACAATTTGAATCCCAGAATGCTATATGTCG
>Ga0214478_101552_pt1 | contig 11229 bp, 5 predicted proteins | sample M1_20Mar14CPVII9_2_FD_178001 | JGI IMG/M metagenome (GOLD analysis project Ga0214478, IMG submission 178001) | Marine eukaryotic communities from Monterey Bay, California, United States - M1_20Mar14CPVII9sort6BwellD7 | ecosystem: Environmental > Aquatic > Marine > Unclassified | place: USA...
AAAGATATCATTTTTGGTATTTGACTTTGACCCCATTTTGATGTCAACTTGGCTTTTGGCACCACTCTCTGGTGGTAGAAACGCAAACGCTGTATTGCTATTATCACCACCATTTTTAGATACACTTGCAACATTCCTCGGCTCGGCAATCATATCACTATCTTTATAATCTCCTTGCATAGATAATTCTATTGCCAATCGAAGTTGTTCTTCATCCTCTCGTTCTTTAATAAGTTGTTCCAGTGGTCTTTTCAATTGACCAATATTGTTATCACTCATATACTGTGTATTGTTATCTCCTTGTGATGATGTATCAGGTTGTGTAATTGCAACTGCGGGGGAGGTATTCACTCCTCGTGTAGTAGCAACATCATCATCTGTACAACCGTATAGTATAGTTTGTATAAGTTTATCTTGTATTTGCTGATAGTTCATGTTTGGGAGTATGTATAATAGTTATCGTTTTGTGATATATAACCAGCACAATATATCAGAGCTCGGGTTGTCAAGCCTATTGATGATCATATGACGGTTATTTGTATTGCTAAGCTATGCTTGCAACGTATCCAAATTTGACATCAGTGTTCTCATTCTGGGATTGCTATCCCACATCAGTATCCCCGCTTTACTTATGATTTTGAAAAATGTGCACATGATATGTCAACAACTAATAGAATAGGATTAAGTTAGTTGGCACCACAAAATACATTGCAATTCTGTAGTTTAGTATCATATTAATACATTAGAATAGATTTTAACCTCATTTAGTGAAGAAAACTGACTAGTGGTGTGCTCATTAGGTCATTACACACAGCCCACCTCAGTTTTGTTGCACAAGGGAGATGCCTAGAGTCTAGTAGTCTGTTCAACCAAAAGAAATGACAGCTCATGAGAATTAGAGACAGCTCTACTATCAATAAAGTGGGAGAGTTGACCACGAAAAGTGATCTAAAGAGGAGGTAAAATACAGTTAATGCGTATATAGAAACTAAATCAGAGTCATTCTAAATTGTCACCTCTTGTAGTTAGTGTTGTGTGTTCATTTCATCTTATCCATCTCTTGACGAAGCATTTTACTTGATTCGGATCCTCTCTCTATATGATCTAGTGCTGGTGTGAGCGCTGCAACAAAGTAAGCCCATAGCTGAGCGGTCTCAGGTGTCGTGCTCATCGTGGACATCCACCGGGCATCTTGTAGAGCCAAACTAACCAACTTTTCAGAACATAGCTCCAAGCTAGTAGCCAGCTTGAGTTGACTTGAAATATTCATCAAAGATGATATTGCTTGATCCTTAAGTGGATTGTTATTCCACAACATGGCAATTTCATTTTCTGGGTGTCGGGTGAAAAGGTCTTGGATGGTCCGTGACGCATCGTGGCATCTGCAAATGCCTTTGGCAATTGCAACAGCGTCAATAGAGAGCCTTGGTGATAGGTCCCTCTTAGAGGCAACAGAAACTCGGCTGATTAAGAACGATAGGGCAGTATCTAGGCACTGAGATGCTAAGAGTGCATACTGACAATTTCTCTCTGACCAGGCTGAATGGCTCAGTAATGGTTGCTCTTTCTGAGCTGTGACAGGGACAAAGTCCCACCACGACGTCCTTGAGGATGCCCCCGACTGATTTGTGGTTGATATAATCTTGATTCGTGATGAGTGTATTTGGTCTACATTGAGTAATCTCGTTGGTAATGGACTACTTGTAGAAAGTGGATACTCCGACAGAGTAGAAACAATGCGCAAGACGCTACGTTCTAGTACGGATACTGAATCATCAATATTTGACAAAGCACTTCCAAACATGTTCGAGCTGCTCCTAGTATCTTTCAACAATGTCGTGTAGGTTAGGAGCAGCGTTTCAATGAACTTGTTCGTCAAACCACCTTTTCTCGGATACACCCTAAAAAGTTGGTCAGATGTTGATGAGTATATCTTCAGCAACTCATATGAGTCTACTGCCAGTGCAACTTGGTCAGAAGTCGAAAGAGGTGAAGCCAGGAGCCCATTGATGAGGCTCAAGTGGCCAAACAAAGTTGAGGGAGACAATAGGTGCTCTTCATTTGCTCCTAAATGCAAAGACAAATATGTAGACTCCTCTTCATTAAACGACTTGGCACAGTCAAGAAGTTTTGTTGTGATCCCTACACGTACTAACATCTGCGCACCTTCCTTAAATAGAGCAATTTGCTCTAGAAGAATTGCCACATCACTATCGCTAGAAAGTAGTCGAACTAGTTGTGCAATTTTAGACGGGATTGAAACAACATTGAAGATCTTTGAACAAAATGGACCACTGTCAATTGAATTGAGATAGCAAAATATTGATACAAGTCCTGACCTAGCTGCTAGTGCAGTTACACCATTCATTGCTTGATGGGCATTAGCATACCTCTCACTCTCGTTAAAAACAGGATAGGTTGATAGTTGAAAGAGATACGAAATAGTATTGACATAGACCTCCCATATTGCAGGAGTATTCTGGGAGAAGATAGAGTACCCCACATCTTGGCAAAACACCATCACTTTCGTCAGAGCGTAACTCAAAAGAGCACCTCTTCTATCATTGAGAGAATATCCATTAATACCGCTACTTTCAGAGCAAGATGAGAGGGCACCAACAATAAGGCAACACAATCGTGTTACATCCTCTTCGACAATGTCCTGGCCGTAGTTAGCTCCAATGAGAATGTCAATGAGACTAAGAGCAGCAACACTCATAGGCATTGCGCATTCCGACTCGATATTACCAGCTAACGATGCATTGTGTTCGGTATGTTGAACAGTGTAATGACCAAGTGCATCTAAATGGCTAGGATTTAGCAGTCTTGAAAGGATGTTGTATAAAAGGTCTGTGACCGTCCTTGTATTCAACTGTAATGGCAATGAGTTGGCTTGGGGGGGCACCGTTACATTGTCGTTCCTCAACGAAGAACAAAGTAAGACAGCTCTCACCAACTCACTCCATGTCTGTGAAATATTTGCGCACGCACAGACACGATAAACAAAGCTGTTCCAAGCTTTCGCCCATTCTCTGTTAGCATTTTGTGTTGCGGAGTTCTCGGGATATTGCTCACTCCCAATGTCTTGATAATGACTGAGTAATCGTTCAATTTCAATAATTTCGTAACCAGAGTAGACCTCAGTTGAGCCTTGCATAAGCCTTGACGACTCCTTTAATGCATCACTTGATGGAGCAGATATGCCTTGCAGACGTTCTTCAATGAAGCTATTGCTTGTCTGACCTAGAGGCATGTCAATCAATGATGATAACAGTAATGAACTCGTCTGGTTCAAGAGACAAGCAAGTAGAGACTGCAAGTATTGATGAGCTTCGCCAGAGGTTGGCATTATTGTGATGACACTGCTATGCTTGCCTAGCTGTCCAATGAAAGAGTATAACTCAATCGTGACGCATTTCAACAGAGATGAGATGCAATGCAATACATCATTGTTTCTTCCTGATATTTCAGCATCGTCCCCATATTCGAGGCTGAAACTAGTCGATATTTCATGCAAAATAGACTGTGTTGAGGGACCCTGCATCCCAAGGTAGTGAAGCACTTGAGTTTGCCAGAATTTTGTGCGGCGTAACTTTTTCGTCAAACGAAGTAACTGACTTTGTACATTGACTGGTAGTGTCTTGTCAGATGCCATTTCACAGACATGATGGAGCAGCTCAAAGCACTTGGTGGCAGTGGATGATGTCTTGGGATCGAGAACAAAGGAACGGTCAGCAATCAAATCCAGCACTACATCAAGAGAGTTGTGCCTTGAGGAATCCCCTGATAGGCCGAGCATCATGAACGCGAGATCCAAGTTCGTACTTTTGTAGGCCGATGGTGCCGAAATCTTGTTCAGTATCAAAGCCAATATGTCATTTTGGATATTTGTGCTACTCTCTGGCATACGAGATAGCCCCCTTGCAAAGGCGTTCCCCAATCTTACTCCAAACGTATCATCCTTTCCACACAATGCATGTGGCAATGTTTTTGTAATATACGAGACGACATTGAATGCTGCATTGGCAATCGACTGGGAGTCTGATAAGGAGGTAGATTCATAGCCAACATACTCTGTAATGATTGGAAGCGATGAAGATCCCTCGGCGAGTAGCAGTGATATTCGAGTAACATTCACCTTCAGTTTCTGCACAAATTGCTGTCCGTTTGAGCAATGGATAGGACCCTTGAACAATAGTGAAGGGACGATACTGAGTGGTGCTAACCCCTTTGTAGCTTTTGCAAGTGAGTCAATGAATGGTTTTTCACGTGCAGCAGCGACGCAAAGTATCCGTAATGACAATAACAGGATACGCTCTTTCCACAACAGTGCATTACTTGATGATGCGTTGTGATTGCTACTCGATTCAGAATAGGAAAGAATCAACAAGGGGTTTAATGGACAAATCATCCCTTGCTGAATATCCATCAACATTGCTTGGAATGTTTTATTGCTGGTGAGATGGTGATCGAATCTAGCCTTGGTGATTGCACCAACTGACGAATCCTTCACGGTTGGTGGAATTTCACGAAACAAAGACTTGGCAAGTGCAATTGAATGTATGCTCTCGGCGTACTCGAAAATTGACGAAACAGAGCTGCCAGATACAGAAAGTAATTTTTCTATGGTTTGGAACAAAATACTTTTGTCTTTTGACAACAGGCTCGCTAGAATCGTAAACCCTGGAGACTTGGGAAGAGGTACTTTGTTACTGAACGATGCCTCCAACATTTGATTTCCATTGCTTGGAGTAATGCCTTGTGTTGGAAGGAGCACATTCCTAAAATCTTGAATAGAACAATCCAGCTCCTCTTCGCTGATGTTCTCTGCATCAACAAAAAAAGAAGACGATAGCCCCATATCAATTGTGGTCATATTGGCATCTTGATAAGGCACGACGTATCGAACAAGCACTGCCTCTACAACTTCAAGGGCACGTTCTACCAATCGACATTCTTCGCTCACATTCTCAAACTTGATTTCTTGTATATTCTTGTCCATGGCAGTAGCACGCGGTAGAATAAAGTCAGTAACATAATCAATGTACGGCCCGCATCCCGTACGTAGCCGCCACTGACTTCCAAGGTTTGATGGACACCCTGCACCTTTGATGAGTGTTGATAGTAGGTAAAGGAAGCCTTCAGTTGCACGGAATGAACCAAGGGGAGTTTCAACATGCTCAAACTTATAGATCATGCCATAATCTGTAGATTCTGGAAAGGGATTTGTCAATCCATTAGATGATGATTGTTTTTTGCTAATCAAAGACGAAGTCGGCATCGTCCCAGCTCCAGCGGCAAAAGAACTGTATTGAGAAAGTAACTTGATGGGGACGAGCTGGCACATTTCCAATAATTCCCATGCACGCCTTGCACTTGTCGTTGCAGATGTTGCAGTTGACTCAGAAATGGGCGCAGGGGAGCGACGATAGTGTAATAGGTTGGCAATTGCCGTGAATGCCATACCCATAATATCAGGGGGGAGAGTAGTGACGGTTAAAAGGGAGAAGAGTATTTCAAGACTACCGTCCTGATATACACTGCCACTGCTACTACCACTTGATGATCTGTTGCCAGTACCAAGAGTTGGCAGTTGAATGGCAAGGATAAACTCACATGCATTGTCACATTTTGATGATACATTGGATATGAGACATAGTAATGCCATGAGTGTGTTCCGCCCCACCTCGTCTAGTTCCTTTTTCTTGGGAGCAGTGTTGGTATTGCTAATATTGTAATTGCCTTGGGTGAAAGAGAAAGAAGGCGAGGATGCATAGTTACCCCCAGCACCTCTGACGCCGTAATAATACGAAGTGGGCATTTCATTCTCTGGATTTGGACGACGGATTGTCGAACTCTCCTCCTCCTCAGCAACCGCTTCATCCGGACTGAGATGTTCAGCATACCAACGTATGGAATCAATGATTGTATTCCATACAAAGTGCATGCGACGATCACCACCGTGAGAGCTTATTACGGATGTACCAGTTAGATACGAGTGTACCATATCTGCACCACTCACACCATCTGTTACACCATTCGCAAGAGATATTGTTGCCAGGAAGGAAAGATACACAAATAATGTTGAATCATTTTCAGATTGGAGTAAATCCAATGTTTGTAATGCTCGACTGGGGGAAAGAGTCATTGCTGACAACTCCTCGTTTCTATCTGGCTGCTGCTGCGCATCACTAATATACCAAAAACATTGGGCACCTATGGGATGTACCTCGACAATACCCGATACTAATCCGAACACATCCTCTAAACAGTCAGGACGATCCATGATGTTAACCTTCCTAGGTCCAGAAATCTCTTCATCGTCAGGTTCTGAATCCTGCTGTTGTCCTGCCCATTCACCAAATTGACGTCGTTGTTCCTTCTCCATCCATTCACTTTGGGCTAAGTTTACTTCCTCGTCGTACCATTCTAAACGCGTGATTGGAAAATTGCCTGATGTACCAAGAGCGTCAATATATTGCGCTGTAAGTTCCGATAGTGTTGATAGGTAAAACTCGGTACTACTACTTCCCGAAGAAGCGGAGGAAGACGATGGTGATGTAAATGATAAACACGATAGTGATGGAAGTAAAGAAAACCTCGCAAATGTTAATGCCTTCAATTGTGATGCAACCATTAGACACTTTGAGTATGTTGATTTGATATCACCCGCACTAGACCCTGATGATCTACAACCACTTTGAACGGGTGATCCACAAATTAACATCTGCGATGCGGCATTACGTAACAATAATGCATATGGAACTAATAATAATCCCCATATGTCTTTACGTTTCCATGATTTTTCAATATTGTTACTGTTTGGATCTAATCTTTGATTTAAGGATGATAATAGTGCTACATCAGCGACTGATCCATTGGTGGGTGGAAATAGTGCATTTCCAATACCAAATGAGTTAATACCATGTGTAACACGATTGACTAATTTGTGTTTAGCATCAAAGGCACATATAACACTCATAATGAGTGTTGATGTACATTGTAACAATTGAGGTTGACCACGTTTCCATAATGACGTTACTAATTCACTTTGCCATGCTTTTGGGTCTTTAAGTTTGGGTTGTAATGGTGCAAACATTATTTCTTGTTGTGGCTGTTTCTGATTTAACGCCAGGCCAAATGGATCGTGACCTTGTTGTTGTTGTTGTTGTTGCCAAGCTGAGCTATCTCCTAATAATGCACTGCTACTAACTTCCCCAACAACTGCAATATTGCCACCTACAACATTCTCATATGGACATGGTACATCTTCAATCAATGGATCCAGAATTGGCAATCCTTCCGTTCCTTCTTTGCCATTGGTCAAATCTTGTATCAAATCAATTAATGAACAAACTTCATCAACACTTAGTTGTGTGTGATATGATATAAAATATAGACTCTCGACTGTAATTTGACGTTGTAATTGTGTGAAGCCTAACAAGGCATAATCCATATCTGTTGGTGTGGTAAGGGGCGGTGCGGTTGAGGGGGTGCCAAAAAATTCAACAGTCTGCGGCTGTTCAGTATTTCTGCCACCACAACTACTTGCCGACTGTTTCTTCTTCACTAATATCAAATTACGAATATCATTAATCTTCCCAGTTAATTCCTTAACATTTTGAATTAAATTTGATATCAATCCTGATTTTAATAATTGATCTGTTGCAATTAATATAGTATCTTCACTACTATTTCCATTTATAGAACTCGAAGAAGATAGTACGTCAGCAGTCTCAATACGATGCTTAATTAAATCGGATATAGTTGACAATAAGGCAGATCTTTCTGTAAAGTATATATTCTGTGCTGTTTGAACTGCTACTGTGGTTGCTGATGATTCTTTTTTGTTTCGTTTGGATGGAGAAGGCTGCCCCGCTCGTTGGCATATTTCTTCCTTTTGTTTGTGTGTTTCAGAATAACCAACCTTACCGCCCTTAATCAACAAGTTGACAAATTCACTTCTTACTCCCCTTCTTTCTTCACTACTTCCCTCAACACTATGATTATTTCTATCAACATCCCCACCGCTATTACAAATGATACGACGTGATTCGGCATACAAACAAATAGCATCCATTTCATCAATGTATAAACATTTTGATATAGTTAATACATCTTTAGCTATTTGGGGTGTTATTATGGTTAATTGATTGTTCAATATTACATAACCTTCATTAGATGGTGATGCCTTATTGCTTTGAGTGGTGGTGGTATAGGATGGATTGGTATAGTGGGAGGCCATTTGGAGTAATTTCTTTCTGAACTCTGGTGGATTGGTGGGAGGACAAGTAGATAGAGTAGTTATAATGGATGTGGGATTACATAAATAGCTACCAACTGGACCCTCCCCAATCACTTCTCTATCCATTCCCTTTCTCCCGCTTTTTGTGGCGGCGGATGTATTTAATAATTGTATTAATTCTTGTGAAGCAAATCTACTCCCACCTCCACCATTGGAATTGAAATTTTTATAACGTAACAATGTTGATTCAACTAATGATTGTATTAGTAATCTTGGATATTTTGTATTGTAGGATGGTATTGTTGCTATTGATTTATGATCGTAATTGGTTGAGAGAGAGCTGGTTGATGGTTTGGTGGTTGGGTTCGTTGCAGAGGGAGTTGAAGCTCCAAATAAAGAGCACGCTGTAGGGTTTCTACTAGCAGCAGCTGCTGTAGACTTTTGTTGAGTTGATGTCTCAACTGTTGTTGCTGATTGAGAAGACATTTTTCCAAAACTAAATCCTCCTGTCAGAGAATTTATAGTCGCTGCAGGTTGAGCACCACTTGGTGCTGCCGTTGTTGGTGTTGGGGCACCAAAGCTGGTTGCCATCTTAATCCTACAACTTTTCGACACCTATTTTTATGGAAAGTTGGGGGGAAGGGTCGGCAGCACCCCGACCAAGGATACCTATTTTTGGGGTTTGCCTATCTACATACGAAGGTAAAAATGAGGCAAAATCACTAACAAATCTGAAATATGAAGGTCTTCCAAACAACGAAATATAAGTATAGAGACATAATATCCAACGAAGAATTGCATGCTGATTCTAAATATGGTATTATTATCTTTTTGCAGTTATTGTTAGTTAAAAAGTTATAGTATCTGGAAAAACGTGTTAGATTATGGATGGACATTCAATAATGACACTGTGTAAAATATACACTAAGAGCGTTGTTGTAGATGACAAGTTATTCTTTATAATTGGATATTGTGAGACCAACTAAGGTTGGGCTCTCATTTTCTAAGTAAGAGGTAGCGTACGTACATAATACAGCGTACGCAAGTACTCGAATGGTATCCAATTGACACTCCCCTTACCATATTCGCCATATTATTTAGCCAAATCTCCAGTGTTACCGCACCAGAAAAGAGAATTAGCCTCAACATATCCAAACATTAGATAACCCCAATGCTTGCTAAGGATGTCAGCAGGATTGATCTTGCCAGGAATGTGCACATACTCATATGTACCCACAGTGGCTGACACTGACAACGATAGTGCCATTCTGATCATCCCACCTAGCTACGGACACCCGTTTGTTATATCAGTATCTTAGATATTATGTTGAAGTGATATCTTGCGCTCATTTAAGCAAGAATGAATCGCCGTTTTGTTGAGGAATATACAACTCTTATAGTAGGAATAATTGTAAAGAACCAAGTAATACTGAAAAGTAGAGCCGTATATCAATCTAGGGATATACAACCGTATTCTAGACGTGCTCCGCGCCGCATACTATGTCGGGTAATGGACAATAATCCACTGTTGTCAACAAGGATAGTCATTGTATGTTCCATCATACTCAAAAGTAAGAGACTGACCAAGTCTTTACTGCAAGATTTTGTTGACAACAACAGTGCCATTCTGATCATCCCATTTAGATACGGTGTCCGTTTATTGTTTTGTAAAGATACCTATGTGGAGATACCTGTTGAAGAAGATCCTACAGTTGAATCGCTGTTTTATTAAAGAGGTAGACAAACCTCTCATAAGTAGGATAATAGTAAAGAACCAAGTAATCTGTAAAGAATACACGTATATCGGTCAAGGGATATACAACCTTAGTCAATAACTAGGCTGCGCGCTGTTGTCTATGTCGGGTAATGAACGATAATCCACTGTCGTTAACAGATTAAGCAGTCTTGGGACTTTATCTTCTAATCGTAGATTAGCCGGAATTGTTTAGTGTATGTTGCAATAACTAAGACTCGCTCTGTTGGAATATACAGTCAGTTCATTACTGCAAGCTTTGAGAAGGAAGATCTGTCAAAAGAGGTCTTTTTACCTTCGTGATTCAGTTGTAAGTAATTAAAGTGGTAGGAGGAACAACAACATTATCAGTATGTCGTCAACTACAATACGTCATCAGGAGGAATACAACCATGTCATCCATACATGGCTAGACGCTAATAATGATGTTCAACTTCTTCTCCGTGGGGAGAACAACACCAACCTGCGTGGTCTGCGTAAGGTCATGCGACGTCCTAGATTAGAACAGACAACATTTAAGGATGAAGGCGGGGATACTAAAACCCTATCAGAAGATCAAGTAGATGAACTACAAGCAATAGACTCCTTTTGGAACTACTGCCAAAACTGGTTTGGCCCCCCATCACTTGTCGGTGCCGTTGATATTACCACCACTACTAGGGAAGACTTCCTATCATTCCTCGGGCATCATGGTGACTTAGTAAACAACCTCATACAACTAGATCCTGACCTCATGCTAAAAGTATATCAGATGAAAACAGAAAACACATCCAACAACAACAATAACAACAACAATCGTTCTAGAAGCAATTCCCAAGGATCATCCCGATCTACAAGTCCAACAACAAGACGGGTTGTCAACCACCTCCTAGTCCAGTTCCTAAGAAGAAGAGGCCGATAACTGATTACACAATGTCCCTCGAAAGTGTTATGCAGTGGTCCGAATGGGATCGTCAACTCCGTGCCCTCGTCCATACTCACGGCGTGGAGAAGGTACTTAACCCTCTCTATTCTCCAGTACCAGGATCAGATGAAGAGGAGGTATTCGAGGAGATGCAGGCGATAAGATATATAACTAGTTATTATTCTCTTTATTGATGTTCCTTCTATCGTTAGTTTAATAATATTATAAGCACAAACTCTGATCAATCCAGATGGATCTTTTATTGGTATTATACAATACCACTATCGCTTCTTCTTCATCCATCTCTATTTCTGTACACATGTCTTA
>Ga0214478_101553_pt1 | contig 11224 bp, 8 predicted proteins | sample M1_20Mar14CPVII9_2_FD_178001 | JGI IMG/M metagenome (GOLD analysis project Ga0214478, IMG submission 178001) | Marine eukaryotic communities from Monterey Bay, California, United States - M1_20Mar14CPVII9sort6BwellD7 | ecosystem: Environmental > Aquatic > Marine > Unclassified | place: USA...
GCCGATATCTTTTTGTATGTGAGGCTTGAGGCTAGGCCCCTATCTCCCAATAGCTCAAAGTAGCCTCCGATAAAGTATTCTTTGCTTGGGTATATAATTGGATTCAAATATATAGTACAGGTGGTACTCTCTTCATAATTTTTTTATCACATCTTGTGCACCAAGTTTTATCATCAACATGACATTATAATCAGCTTAGCTCTACTGGTATGTACAGACCGAATACAAGTAAAATAAAACGTTTCAATTATATTTCATACTGGGTGGTGGCAGTATTGGTCGGTATATGCTGTTGCATAGAAAGGATATCTTCATTTTCAATACAACATCATCCATCACAATGGACCACTGATAGAATAAGATGTCGTACCTCTCCACTGCATCAAAGTAGTAAAGGTGCATCATCAGATTATAATTCACAAAAGAAGTTCCATTCCGGAATGCCAAGAATGACTGAAATGAGATCATTAGAAGAAGCACTTACTGCAACATATGACAATTTAGACAGATTATCACCACGTGATGTATCGGCATTCTGGGCAGTGGTGCCCAAATTTCTTGGCGGTAGAGGACCCAGGACTAATAAACAACAACAGCAACAAATGTTACATCAGTTTGATAAGATATCAACTACAAGTATGCAAGATATTAATCGATACGGTTATAGAGATATGTCTACACTGGCAATTAGTTTTGCAAAGATTATTGATAAGGTTAATAAGAGAAATAGATCTACAAGAGGAAGTCCGCATCAAATACTCCAAAAGATTCTCATTGGTAAAGACTCAGAGAACAAATATTACATATTCACAGTTATTGCCAAAACTTTGGTATCGATACTCCGTGGTTTTGATGCTCGTAGTCTTTCCAACTTGATTTATGCATGCGGACTTATCGAGTATGTTTTAATTGAAGATGGCATAACACTGTTTGATGTATTTGCTCAAGCAGCCATTCCCAATTTGAGTGAATTCAATGGACAAGGGCTATCAAACATGCTCTGGACATATGCAAATGTGGGAGAATCAAACTCCCAACTGTTCAAGAAAATAGGAGATCATATTGTTAAAATGAATAGCCTGAATGAATTCTGGCCACAGACTCTTTCCAACATTATATGGGCGTATGCCACATTAGACGAGCAACATCCAAAGCTGTTCAAGAAGATTGCTGACCATATAGTTAGAATTGACAACTTGAACGAATTCTGGCCACAGGCTCTATCCAACACAGCGTGGGCATATGCCACTGCGGAAGAACAACATCCAAAGCTATTCAAAAAAGTAGCTGATTATATCGTTACACTCGACAAGTTGGATAAGTACAAACCGCAAGAGCTGAAAGATTTAGTATGGGCTTATGCTACAGTAGAAGAGTCACATCCACAGCTATTCAAGAAAGTAGCTGATCATATCGTTGCAACAAACAACTTGGAAGAGTTCAAACCTCAAGAGTTATCAAATATATTATGGGCTTATGCAACAGCAGGAGAGTCTCATCCAAAGGTATTTGAATCCAATTATATACCCAAGCAAAGAATACTTTATCGGAGGCTACTTTGAGCTATTGGGAGATAGGGGCCTAGCCTCAAGCCTCACATACAAAAAGATATCGGCAACCAATAATTTGCTCGCACAAAGATTTTCTGAAATTTTTAGTCAGTCGCCGAACCACCACCACTAAAACTAAAAGAGAGGATAACGACAGTATATGAAGTGCCTGTAATATATGGTGTACAATAGCATGATAATAATTGTTACTTTTACCCTTGCCAGTAGATATAATACTGATACCAACCAATAATTACGAGTTGCAAGTGTACTGACCTGAACCCACTTCTATCTTTGTTAACTAAAACAACAACCATGGCATTAGAAACAAACGATAATAACGAGGCCTTCATAAGTGGAGGAGGAGGTGAAGATGATTTTGCAGCGCTAGATTCAATGGGTTTAACGGGACAGTCGCAGTATGGTATGAACACTGTTCACATGAGTTCATCAATCGATAACATTGGATCTAATAATAATGTTAGTAGTACGCCTACAACAACACAAACAGCAGGAGGATCTTCTGGCGGTGTATCAGATGATGTTACCAGTGGATTCTCGGGTGTTTCAGGATCGTTATTTGATCGTATCAAAGCTCGTACTGCTGAACAACAAAAGGCCACTACTCAGCAACCACCAGCCCCACAGCAAGAAGCAGCACAATCGTCTTCACAACAATCTGCATTCATGTCTCAACAACAGCAGCAACAACCACCTAGTGGTGAGGTAACAATGGAACTTGAACGTCACCGTAGTGACGAATTCAATAGCTCTGCACCTACTAATCTTGCAAGTGGTATGCCTTCTCAAAATCAAAATACTGCAATTCCCAACACGAATAATGAAACTACATACTCCTTCTCGGCAAGTGGTGCCGGTGAAGACTTCTCACAACAAGCTCAACAACAAATGCGTGTACCAGATTATGGTGTAAATCGTTATGCCGGAGCGGCAGGTAATAATCAACAACAATATCCACAAAATATCCAAGATCAAGCACTCTCAACAATGAAAACACTATGGTCAACAGGTATCAATTCTGCACAGAATACAATAGCAATAGCACAACAAAAAATGGGTATAGAAACAAATGGTTCCGATGCTACACCTCGTTCATATAATAATAACTTTTTATTAAGAGAGGATAGTATGGAATCTGGTGGTATTGGTGCTACGATGCAGCAAGTTCCTCCGGAACCTATTAGTGCTGCACAATTTGATCCAGAGCATGTTCAAGCTGGTAGTAGTAGTAATAATGCAAGTGGTATGAGTGGGATTATGGGTGAACAGGGATATAGTATGTTGCAATATGGTAAAACATTCTGTGAGGACATGTATGCATTTGTTATGCAATTACCACCGGTGGGGAAGGGAGCTGTTGGTATTATTTTACTTTGGATACTTTATGTTTTGTTTGGATAAAAACGTGTATAAATAACTGGTGTTTGAGGATATATGCTATATATTGATATTGATAAAAGGAGGATAGGGGATCTGTTTTAGATAATGATCTCACAACTCATAGTAGGCAACAATCCTCTCACTTTATGCACCTGTAAATTTGCTAATGATTACAAAAGGTATGGCATCACATGCTGAATCACAATATCTGCCCCACAATTAAAACGACACTGTTCTCTTACATCTGCTTTACCCATCCTTATCTTCTTATTGCGTCTTCCTCTCTCACCATGAGAGCGATGACTATCTATCTTCTGCTTCCATAGTACAAGCTCTAGAATTGAAGTTGCCTCCTTTAGCTTGTGGTATTCATCTTCATACCAGCTAAGTGTTGTCTCTAGATCAGTGAGGAAAGTCCGTCTGATGTCAAAATCAATAAGTTTCTTGTTTCTCTCGGTAGGAAGAGTCTTTCTAATACAATCTGAGATATCATCTCGCCACTGTTTCAATCCTATCTTGTCTACGCGGTCTGTAATACTGCACTGAACTAGATGTCCAAATGACTTTGACGATGGTACTAAATAGTACTGATCGGGAGGTGATAAAGCGTCTTGAATTACTGTAGTCCAATCAATTCTTTGATCGGGGAAGAACGTTTGCTGTATACTATGTAGCTTCATAATGCATTCGTTTTGCGCGCCAGCTACACCCAATGTCTTCACCATACCAGTCCAATCAAGCTCATGATTTGGGTAGAAAGACTGGTAACTTTCAACTAGGAATTGAAGAATCTCCATAGGTGCATCACTCCATACTGCATAAAGCAATGGCACGTCTCCCCATCCATCTTCTACAACTAGATTCTCAGGATACTTTGTAACCAATGATTTATACAATTCAATACTTTGGATAGAAGAACATGCAAGGACATGTAGAGGAGTCATCCCCATACAATCCTGTTTATTTCCAGGTTGATCCAACGTCATCCGTGGCGATCTGCGATGTCCAGATCTCTTATCCAATGCACTACTGAGTTGGTCAACTGTCATGTTATTATATGATTGGTAATATATCATATTGTGAATTGGTAGATTATCAAACCGATGCTTCAAACTGTGAATGAGTTGTTCTTCTGCACGAAATGGTTGTTGCAGATCAAAGCATTTGTAAAATACATACTCCCCGATATCAGCATCATGTGGTATTGATATATTTCTTAATGAATGGCAATTATTAAATCCGTCGAGGTCGATGTTGGTGATGGTATCACACAGCTCTATTGTATGCATTTCACATCTGCCCACCATACCTTCGGAGATTGTCAGATTAATGGTGGAATTCGAAGCCCCATTAGGTCGGTGCAGCCATAAAATGCATGTTTCCAAATACTTTCTATACTGTTTGGCAGACGCATAGACTTCATCTTTGTTGCCCAGCCAAAAGCCCAACCTCCAATTCGTTTTACATTGGTAGGAATTCTCACATCACTTAGCCTTGAGCAAAAGAAGAATGTGTAACTCTCAATTTCTAGCAAGCTTTCACATGATGATAAGTCAATACCTTCTAAGTTACATCCGTAGAAAGCAGCATCACCTATTCGTGTGACTGTAGAAGGCATTCTGTTGATTTGCAGGGTTGTAAGACCGATATTAGTGGTGGGTATTGTAATATCCTTCAATCCTGCACAGAAAAATGCCCTCTTCCCTATCTCTACTAATCCTTCACTGAGATTTACCTCTTCTAATTGATTACATCTCTCAAATGCATATTCTCCAATCTTTGTGACAGTAGTGGGTATATTGATATGTTTCAAGGCTCTACAGTACATGAATGCCATCTTCCCGATCTCTATCAATCCTTCGCATATTGATATTCGTTTCAACTTACTACAACCAAAGAATGCTCTCTCTCCAATCTCTATTAATCCTTCACATAACTCTACTTCTTCCAATTGTCGATGACAATTTCGACCACAATAAAATGCTTCCCGAGGAATTGCAGTAACAGAGGGATGAACTCGGACACGTATTACATCCTCTGGTACTACCGCTCCTTCTGTGTATATAAACACTTCAGTATCATTATTGTTTGCTTCTTCCATACTAACTATCTCTTTTTATTCATCGATTGCTAAGGTTTGTTGAGCATGTGTCAAGTTTTACAGATACCAAAAGAATGATGGAATGATGATGTATATTGACAACAATAAGGAGGGGGGTGATACCTGGTGATACGATAGTTATGATTGCAACTGCAGTCCGAATCTCTAGGAGGGAATAAAAAGTTATATCATCTCTAGGCAACTCTCCGCGATCTAGAAGTTTCTTCTCTCTTCTGGAATTTATTGGCAGTGTATCTTTTTTACCTCAATACTTTACACTTGTAATAATTTGAAGAGATGCTTCTTGCCCCCCACTCATCACCTCAACATAAACTTTTTATCCTAATCTTCTACTACTACTTCATATTATATAACAAAGATGGCAAACGGTATTGTAAGTTGCATTTATGTTATTTAGGTTAATCTTTTGCAATAGCGTCGTATCAGCGTAGGCGGCGGAGATTTGCAATGGCGAACATATGATATGCACAAACTTACCACCTCCTTCCTTCTTTAAAAATACAATACAAACAATACAGCGTGTACTAGGAACTGCAGGTCCCAAAAAGGCCGCCAAGGCAGCAGCCACCAAGGGAAAGTCACCAAGATATTATCCCGCCGATGACATCCAAAGACCAAAGCATTCACGTGCCAAGAAGCATAATGCACCCAAGATTCGTGGTTCCTTCACTCCCGGTACTGTCTGTATTCTACTTAGTGGACGATTCCGTGGTAAGCGTGTAGTCTGTCTTAAGGCATTAGAATCTGGATTATTACTGGTTACGGGTCCCTACAAGATTAACGGCGTACCACTCCGTCGTGTCAACCAGGCATATGTTATTGGTACCTCAACCAAACTTGATGTATCATCAGTTGATGTTTCCAAGTTTGATGATGCATACTTTGCACGTGTCTCCACCGATAGTGATAAAGGCGAGGAAGAGTTCTTTGCCAATGATGAAGCCAAGGCTGCCATTGTTAGTGATACACGCAAGGCTGATCAGAAGAAGGTTGATGCTGGTATCCTCAAGGTTGTTGATGCCACTCCCTTGATGAAGAATTATCTTGGGTCCAAGTTTAGTTTGAAGAAGCATGATCGTCCACACAAGATGATCTTTTAAAGAGTTGTGCTGCTGAAGATTGTTTAAGGGGTATTATTGTTGATTTTGAGTCTGTAGTAAATTATTTAACAATAAAAGAGTTGGTACCAACCCCAAATTACCATTTGTCCTATGATGACATTTGGAGTGCTCGTAAGTCCATACTTTTGATTATGGCTATGCTTTAATTCTATTAAGTGTGATTGTTGTAGATGCACTTTTATGAATGGCATGGTATGATATTACGGCTATCTTTTGGTTAGAATTGAAGACGAAGATTACACATGACAATCAACTGTATTAGGAGGAATACTTTGTAAGAAAAACAGACATTTGGTGTGTTGTATCTGCTACGAGTTAGTTCTTATTGGTAGTTTGGTGTTTTTTTGAAAGTTATAAATCCAGACTCGAAAGACTTCTCATTCCGGAAGAGAGTGTTCTGATATAGGTATCTAATATTGTACTGCCATTTATTTATATGCCCAGTAAATTCCGAAGATATTGCTTCTTCTTCTTGCTATCCTTCTTGAGCTTGTCCCATTCCCAATATGGTACAGAAACAACTTCAATTCCATCTAGAGCGGCAACTTGCCTGTGCTTTAGAATTGTACTACCCGTCAATTCTCTGCCAATAAAGTGAGAAGGGCCATCAACTTCAACAGCTATTAGCTTTCCATCTACTTCTACTACTGCATCTATCCGATACCCACTTTTCAATACCACTTCTTCCTGTGGTTGTAGACCCATTGATGATAGGATTGATACAACATCATCTTGAAACTTTGATGGAGTAGGATCTTCTGAAATGAATGCTTCATAACATCTCTTCTGGAGCGATGAAGGTAAACTAATGGTAGACTTGATCTCCTCTTGCCATAACTGCCATTGATGTAGCTGTCGCAACGCTTCCAATATGAATTCATCTTCCTTGTTTAGACAGCTATTGATAAAGAAGTCATTATTGAATACAGATGGGACGTTAACATCTGCCACTGAGTATACCCAAGAAACATTTGACAAATCTTGAGCTGTATATTCATCTAAATTCGCCTTCACTGATGGTACTAATGATGAGAATAGATGCTCATCGACTTGTCCATTTGCAGCATATGACCATAGAAAGTTGGATATCTGTTGAGGTATGAATTCGTGTTGCCGTTTGATTGCTTCATCTGCTAGCTTCTTGAAGAGCTTTGGATGAGACTCTCCCGCGGTAGCGAATGCCCATACTGTATTTGATAGCTCTTGCGGTTTGTACTTGTCCAAGCTGGGGAGTTGAATTATATGATCAGCTAACTTCTTGAAGAGACGAGGATGTGTCTCTCCAGCAGTTGCAAATGCCCACACTATATCTTTCAGATTCTGAGAATTGTATCTATCCAAGCTGTCGAGTGATATGATGTAATCGGCAATCTTGTTGAATAGTTGAGGATGTTGCTCTTCCGCAGTTGCAAATGCCCAGACTATGTTGGAAAGATGCTGTGGAATGAACTTATCCAATGTATCGAGTGTAGCGATATGATCCCCTACCTTCTTGAATAACTTTGGGTGCGCTTCTCCCGCAGTAGCATATGACCATACTACATCTTTCAGTTCTTGAGGTTTGAACTTATCCAGGCTGTCAAGTGTAATTATGTGATCTGCTATCTTCTTAAAAAGTGGACGATGCGACTCCCCTGCTTTTGAAAATGCCCATAATGTATTGGAAAAAGCTTGTGAATCAAAGTGGCTCAAGTTATCAAGTCCAGTGATATGATCTGCTACTTTTTTGTACAGCTGTGAATGTGACTCTCCTGCTGTAGCATAAGCCCATACTAAATCTTTCAGTGCTTGGGGCCAGAAATCGTTCAAGTTATCGAGCCTAACTATATGATCTCCTACTTTCTCAAACAACTTTGTATGTTGCTCATCGAGTGTTGCATATGCCCATAATGTATTGGAAAGAGCCTGTGGCCAGAACTCATCCAAGTTATTCATTGTAACGATATGATCTCCTACTTTCTTGAACAGTTGGGAGTTTGACACCTTCACATTTGCATACGCCCATAATATATTTGATAGATGCTGTGGCAAAAACTCATCTAAATTGTCATAACGTAGAATCTCTTCGGCAAGCATATCAAAGTAGGTACTACCATCTTCGACAAGTACAACTTCTTCTACTAGACCAAACGCATAAATGAAATTGGATAGATTCCGAGGCTCACACTCATGAAGTATTGGTACTGATGAGCTTGCAATTTCTCTGAATATAAGTTGTTTGTTCATTGATTCACTGCCAATGAGAACGTCCTGTAGTATCTGCTCTGGACTTCCTTTATGTTGTCTACGATGACGCTTACCAACTTTATTAATAATCTTTGCTAAACTAATTGCAATTGTTGTTAAATCCCTATAATTGTATATTTCACAACTTCTCAGTGTTTGACCAATCAATTCATCGATTTGCATTTGCATCTGATTACTTGGTCTATTCGATCTCTGATGAAGTAACTTTGATACTAACGTCCAATAAGCAGACATACCACGAGGTGACATGGTACTTATATGTTCATATGCCATTTGAGTTAACTCTTCAATTGATTGGCATACTCTCATGTCTGGATCTTGATATCTTTTATGTCGAGAAGATGTGTCATTATTTGCAAACCCTCTTCGTTGAAAAAGTCCATGATCTGAATTACTTAGTGGTTGAAATATGAAACGGTTGATATTATATGTACTACTATTTCTTAATTGCATTACTGGAGATGAAGTATTGTGATGTACACCACATAATAATCGAATTGGATATGATGATCGATGACAATTTTTGATATGAGTTGCAATGTTAGTTGCAAATCGCGGCCGTATCCGTACCACCACTGCTAGCAAAACCATGACAATATCAGATCTACTACATATACAGTATATTATATCCAACTGCCTCTCTTACTTCTCAAGCAAAACATAACTACATCCCAAAACTGCATCAACACCAACTATACCGTACTCAAGTTTCACATGTACTGGCTAGATGCTTATAAAGTACATTAATGACGTTTTGCTGCAAACTATACGTATGCAAACCACAAACTACTCTCTAATCTAACCAGCTAGCGGCTCATACACCTTATATGAGCAACAAACAAACTGCTGTTCATATAAACAGAAGAACATCAACATTCATACCAAAATCAACAATGACTACAAAAAAATCAATAACCTACTCCTCCACACGAGGATGTCCAACACAAAAACACATCTCCTTCCGTTCCGCGGTAATGCGTGGTTTAGCACATGATCGTGGATTATTCGTACCAGATTCTTTTCCCACAGTTAGTACTGCTGAATTAGAATCATGGAGAGATTTAGAATATCATGAATTAGCTACGGAAGTTATTGGAAAATTTGTTGGTGAGGATGAAGTACCTAAAGATGTTTTGGCAGATATTGTTAAGAGGAGTTGTGGTGCGTTTAGGAGTGAGGAGGTTACGCCTTTGATTAAGGTTGATGGACATTACATTCTGGTGAGTTTATATGCTGTATAGGGTGTGGTAGTTGAGCTGTCGGTGGTAAATTGCAATTGCAAAGTATTTTGATCACATCTTATGCACAAAAACTAAAATGCTCACATCATATGCACAACTAATCCCACAATGTCACAGGAATTATTCCACGGACCAACCTTTGCGTTCAAAGATGTTGCATTACAAATGCTTGGTAATTTCTTTGAATACTTTTTGTCTACTGGATCAAACAATGGCCGACTTGCCGTATTAGGTGCTACCTCGGGAGATACAGGCTCGGCTGCCATTTACGGATTACGGGGTAAGAAGGGTGTAGATTGTATCATCCTCTATCCCAATGGTCGTGTTAGTGAAATTCAAGAACGTCAAATGACCACCGTGCCTGATGACAATATTCACTGCGTATCAGTGGATGGTACCTTCGATGATTGTCAAGATATTGTCAAGGCATCATTTAATGATAAAGAATTTCGTGATACAGTTAAGTTGGGTGCCGTGAATAGTATTAATTGGTGCCGGGTATTGGCACAGACGACATATTACTTTTGGAGTTATTTACGTGTTACCGATGCCGAGAAGGATGTTCAGAAAGTTAACTTTTCTGTACCCACTGGTAACTTTGGTGATATATTGGCTGGGTATTACTCGAAACGGATGGGTTTGCCTGTTGGTGATTTAATTGTTGCTACGAATGAGAATGATATTTTGCATCGTTTCTTTACCGAGGGTGAGTATCATCGAGAGGATATTCAAAAGACTATTTCACCATCGATGGATATTTGTGTTAGTTCCAACTTTGAACGGTACCTATATCATTTGGCTGGGGATGATGCTACTACATTGGCAAGTTGGATGAGTGCCTTTGAATCGACAGGAAAGCTTACTATTACCGGGAAGAAGTTGGATGAGGCACGATCTGACTTTAAATCTGCCAAGGCTGATACTGCCAACACGTTGGAAACAATCAAACGATACCATTCTGAATTTGATTATATGCTCTGTCCACATTCTGCCGTGGGTGTGAGTGCCGTACATCAGTTGGACACGGCCAACGAGGCTACTGTTTGTCTTGCTACTGCTCACTTTGCCAAGTTTGGAGATGCATGTTCCATGGCAGTTGAGCCTCTTCCGACTATTCCTAAGCAATTGTCACGACTCTGGAATCTGAAAATCCGATCGAGCAATGTACCAAATGATGCCAAGGTTGTACAAGCATTCATGCAACGGAGGATTGAAGAACGTATTGAAAGTCATAAGAAGAGGGATGATAGAATGAAAATCATGAAGAATTTGGTAGTCGTATCTGCTGCTGTGGGGGTTGTTGCAACGGTTGTCTCGGCTATTAGAAGACGTTAGAAGAAAGTGATGGGGGTAGAGTGGGTGGATTTACTTGCTTTTGGGGGTTTGGTTTGGTATGTTGAAATGCAGCTAGAATAGGAGATACATGTTAAGTGCCCCTGATTGAATATGATCTTCAATAGAGACTACTATCTACACTGACTCCTATCTAATATGAATTTATGTGCCTTTATGTTATTCGTTTCCTCAATCTCCATCCTCCAT
>Ga0214478_101554_pt1 | contig 11215 bp, 4 predicted proteins | sample M1_20Mar14CPVII9_2_FD_178001 | JGI IMG/M metagenome (GOLD analysis project Ga0214478, IMG submission 178001) | Marine eukaryotic communities from Monterey Bay, California, United States - M1_20Mar14CPVII9sort6BwellD7 | ecosystem: Environmental > Aquatic > Marine > Unclassified | place: USA...
TTTCCTGCCAGTGCTTGTCAAAGCCATCACATGTATAGGTAAGGACTTGGGAATGTCTACTGTAGCATATGCATCACTCATGGTGGAGTTATGACAAGACGGCTACACCTCCAAGACGAGAGAATCATGACTTTTCAAGGGAAATGGAGCTGAGCAATTCGTACGCTTGGGTGTCAACCACTACCTTGTTGTGCTTCATTTTCCTGCCAGTGCTTGTCAAAGCCATCACATGTATAGGTAAGGACCTGGGAATGTCTACTGTAGCATATGCATCACTCATGGTGGAGTTATGACAAGACGGCTACACCTTGAAGACGAGAATCACGACTTTTCAAGGGAAATGGAGCTGAGCAATTCGTATGCTTGGGTGTCAGCCACTCTACCTTGTATAAGTATATAATAAGGTGATTGTCACCCTCAGGGGGATTCTAAGTCCATAGATTTTACTTTTACAGTTACATGTTGGCGAGTTTGTTGCCTCTTATCGGCATTGATTCCTGCCATTTCTCAGATTCTTAGGTAGCAGCCACCCTGTAGTATTTTTGTATAGCGCTTGATTGTTTATATACTTGTTATATATTCTCTTCCCTATTTTGATATGTATTTAATAAGGTGACAGCATTTGTGCTTTGTTAGGCAGTGCACATTTTGTTGTGATATTTATGTGATTTCACGTGTTTCGCCACGACTTATATTCATACACAAATCCCACCTAATCTCACCACAACTCACTTGTTCACTTGATAGTGTATCAACATCGAGTAATTTACCAAATCAATCCGCCGAGTTCTGTCCTATTTATATAGTTTAAATAAGTGACAAACTCCCTATTAACTGATCATCAGGTCGTAATAAGTGGTGGTATTTTTATTTATATCATATCTTTCATCTATAGAAATCGCATTGTTAATTACCTGCACCATCATTAACCAATAAATGGTTAATTCATCTTCTCCCAGCCAGCCAATGGCAGTGGGGAATATACCACCATCATCTAATGGTAGCAAAACACAACAACAACAATCATCACCACCATCATCAAATGCAGTACCAAGTCTTTTATTAAAATTGTTAGAAGCATGCGCGAAACATAAAAGAAAACATGATCAAGATAAAAAGGATAAGAAATCTTCATGTAATAACAACAATACATTACAGCAGCAGCAGCAGCAGCAAGATTGGTGTCATAAAGAGTTGAAATCATTTCAAAATATATTCCCCCGTTTAGAATCAACAATTAATGCACGGCATACATTTTCTGATGAATACCAACAACAAAATTGTAATAATGGTGACACTAATGTAAGAAGGGGTTCATCTAGTATATTGGCAGAAATGAATGATGGAGAAGATGCGGTGGGGCATATATGTGCATTATATAGAGCAATAGCTAGGGGTTCATTCTGCCCACATGCGTATCATTATCTATTTGTTAGTGGGAATAACAAGGAGGTATGTAATGATGGTGAATTGGTTGCCACAGATGGTAATATTGCTATTGGTATATTGCCGAGGATTAGCAAATTATTACAAGCTTTGTCATTAGATCCGGTGAGGATTGCGCTTTCTCCAATTCCTGAACATATTTCTACACTGGATGAGTCTATGAAAATTTATTATGGAGGAGAAGATGTTGGAGCTACAATTGCTACCTTATTGAATATGCTGCAGGATGATCAACTACGTTTAGCAGCAGTTCATGATCTAATCAATTTATCTAATGATTTAAGTACAATTGATGAATCGGGGGCATTATTCGAACCACCACTTTCCGAGGGTGATGGAGGGGAAGGAGAGAATCACCAGAACAATGGAAATAAGATTCGAATACACATCTTTACAGAAGTTGCACACATTTTACAGAAGGGGTCAAATAATGCAAATACGGAATATCCGAAGGATATGTCTGTTCAAATCCCTTCACGTCGGAGTTTATTAGCACTTCAATGTGAAGTATGGGAGAGTCTACGACGCTTGGTTCCCAAGGTAACACAAGCTCAAGGTGACGAGAGGATCAACATTGAGTTAATAAACTCACTGTTATCGTCTTCTGGGTCAACTTCATTTCTTTCCCCTCCATCTTCATCTCAAGAGCCACATAATCAAGATTGGAGCTACTCTCCGGTTGATGTGAGTATTCACTCCCTCCTTCTACTACGGACAAAGATGGCTATTGTAGGGCTCTTTACAGACATAATTTCATGGGCAGATCTCGATACGTCAGTACAAATACACTTAGCTCTGATTAGTGTTGAAGCTATCAAACAGCAACTGCTTTGGGATCAACATAACTGCTCCGAGGATATTCCCAAGGAGACCAGAAAGCTAGAAAATAGTCTTGATTTGATGTATTTGAGGGCCGTGTCCAAGTTTATGGCATTAGCTGTGCTCTTTCCAAATGATACGGCGACCAAAAATGATCTGTGGTCTAACACTTTTCCACATTTGATGGATTGTATTCCTCTCATGACCGACTCTTCTAATGACTGTCTTCGTAAAGTGGTGCTACGGGCAGTTTATATTATGCTATCACGCACAGGAGACTCACATCACCAAACACCAAGCCTTCTCAATTCAAGTGCAACTTCATTTATAGACCTATTCCGTAATCGATGCCTAGTACGAGGGTACTTTTCACATCTTTTTGGACTAGTTAAAGATTGTTCCGAGTCTGTAAATGGCCCCGCAGTTTCAATTATTGTTCGATTGTTGGAATCTTTTGACTGTGAGGATTTAGTCGAAACTGCCTGCTCAAATGCTCTCAGTAGTATTGAAGGTGATATCGATCCAACCTCGGATAACTTGAACAAAGATTCACCGTTAATTAGATTAGGCACTAAGCGGAGAAAGATTGAATCTAGCCAAGAAGGCAAAGGATCAATTTCTCCAAGTGCATCAATCCAATCGGCATTTACTCATGCGGTAGCAGATGCTTTAGATGATACACAGCGTACATTGTCACGGCTTACGGAAGGCAGCAAGAGAACTTCTAGCAGTGATGGATGCATCTCATTAGTATCTGAATCAGAAACACATTTACTAAGGAGTGTGGCCGGAACTCTTCGGGTGTTACTTTCACTGTGTGGCAAGACTAATGGCAATAGCTTCACTGACAATGTCATCACACGCTTGTTTGAATGCGTCACAGCTGTATGTGGAGTCTTGGTGAAACAAAAAAGTGATGACAAACTCGTACATGTTGAGTCAAGGCTATTTCGTTCGGTTGTTTCATTTGTTGTGGCTGTTGGCTTACACGCTTGTCGAGCATTGAAGGGAACATCTACCAATCATCTTTCGGCACGAGAAGCAATATCATATTGTGCTCTTTCTGCCGTACCATTGATTGAGTTTGATCGAGGGTGTCAGATTGATGGTTCCATGTCTTCCAATATACTACTCGAGGCCAACAAGAACGACATGGGTGGAGGCATATGCAGTCGCTTAGTCGAATTGATTGGTGCATCCGCTAAGGGAGCAGACATAAGTCTATGCGGGCTTACATGCGACGGATCAGGAGATGAATGCGATACCTTTGTTTTCGACGAGATCACGCCCCTACAGTGTCGGTGTATTCTACTCGCTACTATGTGTCCTGTTGTGTCGAGTTCAGAACAGTACGAGCCTACTATGTCTTCTGTACGGTGCATTCTAGCCAGTTCGACCCCATCACAAGCCCCACCAGCAATCGTGAAGACTGCGCTACTTGGTTTGCCAACTTTGTTTTTATCATTAGCTCAACGCAAAGATGATAATGTGGCAGCTTCTACAAAATACCTGACACTTATGATGAATTCATTCAACTTTGAGGACCTCGTGATCAGATATACTAAACCAGACATGGAAGAAGGGGTTCAAGTCAGTGCTTTTTTGACCTTATCACGCCTTGTAAAGATATATGCCGCGGCGTCCCTAGTAGTGGGACATGATGATGTTTCCGATAACAGTCAGAGTTCAAAAGCATCGTCTTATCTTTGGCATCATCTAAATCCAACAACTAATGGGATACACACTGTCCTCCTCAGTTTGTTGTCTTCCGCCGGTGATGATGACGCTTTCACAATGTCAAAGGATGCAGCACATTTTCATGACTCATTGAGCACACCTGCCTTATCAAATAGGGGTTCAAGTACATTGTCGATGCAAGGTGATTCGCCTCGACAATGTATGTCAAGCCTCATCTACTTGCGATCAGTTCTTGCAGTTGCCCCCGAGTCAAAGCTTAGATCTTCTAATGCACTCGAGTTCTTTACAGATAAACGACACTATGATATTATTGTCAATATTGTCAAAAATATGGATAGTGATATGAAGGAAGGGTCATTGTCTGATGAGCAAATACCACCACCAGTGTGGGTCTTTCTAATGCCTTTTCTCTCTCGTGATGTGGCGACCCAAATGTATGCGGCTAGCACGTTTGGCAAGACATTACTCTATGACGAGTGCAAGGTCTTGTTTGCGTGTTTCATAGAAAGTGAAATGAGAGCAGATCAAATTTCGTGCGAAGCAAGGAGAGCTGTCAACTCTCTCTTCGTAGAGATTGACTTCATCTTGAGACTATGCGGATTGGACAGAGATGTTCTAATCTCAAAAGAGTTGGACAATTTACCAGTTTACAATACAAACTTTGACAATAATACTCCAGATCGTATCTCAAATGTTGGGGCAGCTATAGGCATATTCTCATCGCTATGCAAATGGGCCCCATTGAACACCCACATTGGAAACTTCATTATTGAAGGCTCGGTTTTGGCATTAGTTAGGATCTGGATTAGCGCAACAGGAGGATATGCATTTGACTCCAATAGTTTACCTGATGATCCAACTTGCCATTTTTCTCTTGCCAGTCATGCCTTTCAAGGTCTGAATACAATATTCAAGCAAAATAATGGAGATGAAGTATGCTCAACAATCAAAAACTGCATGTCAAAGATCTTCTCCGAATTCTTCCTACCTCAATATGATATTGTGGCTTCAACAAGGTATCGACTTCTATGCTTATTTATCGGATCATTCTTGCTCCCTGACTCTTCCACGAGACAAAGCCAACCAGCATATAATACTTTTGAGGTATCTGTTGCGACAGAGATTAACACTTATATTGATAGTGTTTATCCATCTATAATTGTACATTTTGTCAAGGCGGAGGATCACGAAGCTATTCAAATGTGTGCTGCATTTCGTATGTACCTGCTTAGTGAAGGGAAAAGAATGGCCAGGGAAGAAAAGCGAGTGCAAAAGAAGGAGCTGAATGAGTACATCATGGGCACACGGTATGAAAGTAAGCACTCGGGACAACTTGCTCGGTCTCTTATTCCTGGGGTTGAGATATCAACAAACAAACTGATTGAAAATGCAAAGCTCCTGTGCATCAAGAAAGATGTGATACTATACGTTCTACCTCAATTGCTTTTAAACCCCAACAGAGCTCCTCTCCGCTTCTTCACTACCAAACTCTGTCAATCAGAATTAGACTATCCTGATATTCTTCAAGAATTTGGTCTTCTTGTTCTGAAAAGATTAGTATGGGAGCTTGGCGCAGATGATCCAGAAGAAGATAAGGAGGAAGAGATGTTCAACACCTCTGCTGTCGGAAATTACCACAAAAGAAAGGATGTGGTCCTAGCCTTATCAAAAGGATATCTCCTAAAAGAAAGGAGCGAGGCAGACAAGGCGAAGCATTTACTTTTGTCACCTTCCCAGGAGAGCACTGATAACATCATCTGCCCTAAAGCTGCCAGTCGTTGGGTTGCTCCAAACTTCATGTATCTTTTGATGAACTTGGTCAACAAAAAGTGGGATAAACGATCAAAGTCTGACAAGTTTCAAGTGATCAAGTGTTTACGATCGATGCTCCAATTCATAACATCATCATCAGATTCACCACAGTATATATCACCAATTATGACGGCAATTAACGACGCGATTTCAGACAACTACCACAATCCCAAACTAGACTTCATTGCAACTGCGACGCTATTTGATTATATCAAAATCGTTGCATCAGATGCCTCTAAGGTAGTTGGTGATAATCTTACCTCAATTACGGTTGCACTATTTCCATTGTTTGATGGCCGCGAAGATAGTCTAGCTAGAAGACGTGCAGTTGAGATGCTAGAATGGCTAGCTAGTGGAGAGGCAAATGATAGTCTCCCACTTCGTTTCAATGAAATACCCTTGCTACCTTTCACACAAGATCTTGCAAAGGTTAGAAGTATACTTGTTAAGAAGGGGGTTCAGTTGGATGATATTCGACTTTTGTCACAACATTCTGGTCAAGAAGAGGATATTGATGATTCTCAACTCAAGTCAAGGTTCCACAATAGAATGAATGTGAGTACTTGTATAGTATTTTGTTGAATAATTCCCAGTGATACCAAATCATCTCACTTTATCTTGTCATACTCTCCAATTTGTCTTCTAGATTTTATCGAAGTTGATCGTATCACATGAAAATCAAAACGTCCGAAAGGTAGTTATTACTCATATGACTGACCTGATTAAGGCAAACCGAGACTTATTCCATGAACTGGTTGTGAATGAAGAATTATCATCGATAAACTTTCTAACGGTTGTTCACGAAGAGTCAGAGACCGAGCCAGTATCTGGCGAGAATGGTGATGACGTGACAAACGGAGGATTTATTACCAAGCTGCTAATCCGGCTGTTGTCAAGGTGTGTAGATGAACCGAGGCCAGAAATTCGAGATGCTATTGCCTCTTGTTTGGGAGAGATAGGAGCCATTGACCCGAACCGCCTTGGCAAAGAAATAAACTCAACTCAAATAGGCCAGGGGAGTGATGATAGTAGTGCTTGGAGACTGAGGAGCCCCCCATGGCAAACTCAAGTCGCCGACTATCAGCTTCGTTTAGTATCGAGACATCTAGTCTCTGGCTTGAAATCTGCTTCAGTGGCTGTTGATGGTCATAAGATATCCTTTTCAATCCAAGGTATGTGAATATTTATCTTTATATGTCTGAGTGTCATATGTAGTCTTTGTTTTGTCTCATCTCTGTATATACACTTTTACAGAATTGTTGAAGATATTGGATGGGCACTTTGGAGGCGAAAACGAGAACGATATGACTCCATTGCTCAAGGAAAAGTTGCAACAAGCAGATGTATTTAACATTGTTGAGCCCTTCTGGACTACAAATTATAAGCAAGTTGATGTAGTCGCCGCGAAGACACCTCCATTTTTCATCAAGTCGAGCTCTTACTTTTCTTGGCTGTCATCATTCTGTAGATTTCTTGTCACACGAAGTTATGCAAACAAGAAGAGTGTTTGGGGTGATTTCTTTCATGCATGTCGATCTGCTATCCGCTCAAAGGCTTGTGTAGGAGTAGCTGAATTCTTACTGCCCTTGTTTGTACTTGACACTATGTGTTTTGGCACTAAGAACGACAAAGATGTAGTCGTCGATGAGTTTATACAAGTGTTGACATTCGACGAGGGAGATACAACATCGAAAATGGACCTTAAAGAACGTGAGAAGGCTGCTAATGCCGTCTTCTCGGTCATGTATGTATTGCGTTATTGGCTTGAGAAAGAAGTTGAGCGAAAGCATCAACCTACTACTAGAGGAGGAAGATCAAAAGGAAGGGCAACGAATAATTCAACTGCTAATGATGGAGCAGAATTCTCATGGCCAGCCACAGAGAGCATTAAGAAGACTGAACAATTACTCAAACGCATACCTCTCTCGTCATGTGCAGTCGCGGCAAGTAAGGTTGGTATGCGTGCAAGGGCACTACAATTTCTTGAGATGGAAGGTCGAACTAAGGCTCAAGCAAATGATGGTTACAAGAAGGACGATACCAAGGGTATATCGAGGTTCCTCAAATCTGACTTTCTCCTTGGTATTGATTCACAGCTTACTCAAGTGCTACATGGACAGCTCAATGATTTTGATACCATGGTGTTTGTAGCTGAGAAGAATCACGAAGCAGACCTAACAAAGAGACTCACGGAAGAAGCTATCGAGAGAGAAATGTACGAAGATTGGGAAGGAGCATTTCAAGCTTATGAGCAGCTGTTGGATAGCAGATTGATCAACAACAACGAGAACAATCAAAGCTCATCCACCTCTGATGATGTAGAAAATTCCAAAGCAAGTGCACAGAAAGGTATCATCAGATGTCTCTTGAAACTTGGCCGTCTTGATAGTGTACTGAATCAAGCCTCAGGCATGTCGTCAAAACAAAGCACCATCGCAATGGGAAACGACGGCGGAGGCGGTGTTCAAATCAGTGATGAGTTACTCCCCTCTGCGGCAGAAGCTGCTTGGAGACTTGGCGATTGGGACCAACTTGATAACCTCGTGAATAATGTCAGCGACGAGAGAGCACTGGATTCCAATGCTAGTTTTCAACTCGAGTTTGGCCGGACTATGCATTCTCTACATTCCAAGTCACAAGAGAATTTTGTCATAGGTCTCAAGGACTCAAGAGAGTCAATCATGTCATCTCTATCAAGTGCAGCGCGAGATGGATATACTAGCTCATATCCATACTTGACACAACTCCATGCGTTACGTGAGGTTGAGTGTGTATCTACCACATTCTTTGACAAGAACCAATCAAACTTTCAACAATCATTCATCAATGTAGTGTCTTCTGAGCAGTGGAGTGATAGATTAGAATTGTCAACTTCAGACACGACGGGATCTAATGCTATACTAAACACCAGACTAGGTCTATCTCGTATGGCAAACGAGCCGACTATTGAAGGGCTAATGTGGCTAGATATTGGTAAGGTAGCTAGGAAAGGGGGGTTGCATAGAGTTGCAGAACAATCATTAATTCAGGCGAATGCCTCCTTTTGTAAGTCGCTCAATGTGAGCGAAAAGGCTCGGGAATCTATCGGTAGTGTCAAGTTACAAATCGCCAAGCTCAAGCATGCCATTGGAGAAACAACAACGGCTTTGAAGTTGATAGAAGATGATATCCCGGACTCCATATTTCTTATGGACGACAAACAGCTAAACTCGTACGTTTCAAGTGATAAAACTGAAAGCACCGCCACTGCTAGAAGAATTTTACAGTCGACTGAATGGATGGCATGTGATGGTCTCAAGAGTAGCACCGAAATCAAGGATCGTTATCAAACAGTATTGAAGCTGGCTCCAAATTGGGAACGAGGTACGCCTAAGTTTGATGTAACATCTTGTGTGCACTCGTCTAACCGCAATCCTCATCCATTACTTTCTTTCATATATTATTGAACAGCTCATTTCAATTATGCAAAGTTCTTGGACTCGCTCTACGAATCTCGTGTGTCATCATCTTCTGGTGATCGTGGGGATACAACACGATCTGTTGAGGAATGCCAGGACTATCTGCTCAATGCAGTTCAACACTATGGAATGTCATTACAGCTGGGCCAGAAGCACGTCTATCAGGCACTTCCGCGTCTGTTGGCAATGTGGCTTGAATTCACATCCTTATCATCGGAAGAGATGAATTGCGAGGAGAGTAGTATTGAAAGTGACCGGTTAGCGGAGAAGCAAGGTAAGAATGACTTGGATATATCGTCACTGATATATGATACTGTCCACACTCACACTTTATCCTCTTTTATTTATATTTACACTTTTAGGACTAATGAACAAGATGATCAAAAGTCTAGCTTCGAAGATCCCTGAGCATTTGTTTTATACTGCTTTACCTCAGCTCATATCACGTGTCGAGCACTGCAACAATGAAACAGCCAAGAATGTTGCCATGATTCTACGAGCAGTGCTTGCTAAATATCCTCGCCAGGCAATGTGGTACTGCGGATGGTTGCGATTCTCCAAGTCGGATCAGAAGAAGAAGATTGGAGATGAAGTCTTTCATGGTGCTCAGAAGATGTTGAAACGAACCGAGAAAGGAAAAGCTACACAAAATGTGTTGAGTGCATCCAAGTCTCTTTTCCAATTCTTCATTTCATTAGCTCAGTTTGTTCCTAAAGGAAATCATAGCTCCGTGAAGATGAAGGTTCCAAAGTTTGACACGGACCTGACAAACTTTATTCCTCCCATCCAAGCAGCACTATCGTTATCACCTGGCGCATTGGGTGAACGATCTGCAGATACCTTTCCTCCGCTTGTCCCTAGGATGCGTGCCTTCAACCCCGAGCTCAAAATAATGCAATCAAAAGCCAAGCCGAAGAAGGTGTCTATCTTTGCTGTACCAACCACTGTTGCAAGCCGTGGTGAGAAGCTACCAACAGACGGCCACTCTATCACCCAAGACGCTGGTGAAATGCACTTTCTTGTGAAACAAGAGGCAAAGGGTGATCTTAGGAAGGATTCTCGTGTTCAAGACCTCAATAATGTGATCAATCGACTTTTTGCACAGAGAAAGGGCGCGTCTGGTCCAAACAGCCGTAGGAAGAGGTTACGTCTTCAACTGCGTACATTCTCAGTAGTTTGTCTTGCTGAAGATTGCGGTATCTTGGAGTGGGTGCCAAACACCGAGTCACTTCGTAGTGTTGTCACAGAAACATACAACCCTCTCGTCCCTCACAACTCAATTCACCGCCGAGGTAGTAGGATCACAAACTTTGCAGACCCTGAACTTCGAGAAACATTCCAGAGGTGCCAAGATGTGTACTTTAAGAAGGGCAATCTTGACTTGGCAACAAAGAAGTTTGACGAGTTGGTACTAAAACAGTACCTACCAGTCCTCTATTGGTGGTTCACCCAAAACTTTGCCAGTCCTCATGCTTGGTACGAGGCAAGGACAAACTTCACATTATCAACAGCAGTATGGTCTGCTGTAGGTCACATCATTGGACTTGGCGATCGCCACTCTGAGAATATCTTGATTGACAAGGAAAGTGGGGAATGTGTTCATGTTGATTTTGACTGTATCTTTGACAAGGGCCTCCTTCTTCCCCGTCCTGAGGTGATTCCTTTCAGACTTACTCCCAACATGCTTGATGCATTTGGACCAACTGGTGCCGATGGCATGTATACCGGAGCACTTACCGAGTCGATGAGGACACTTCGGCTGAATAAGGACACTCTCTTATCAGTATTGGAGCCCTTCTTGAACGATCCTGTCATCAACTTTAAGAGTAAGAACCAGCAAAAGTCGAAAGAGGATAAGGTTGCCAAGGATACCAAGACGGCAATGGCATCAATGGCCAAGATACAAGGACGGCTAAATGGAGAGTACAATATTACTAATCCCAACAAGAACAAAAAGAACAAGAAGAAAGATGCGACAACTA
>Ga0214478_101563_pt1 | contig 11161 bp, 11 predicted proteins | sample M1_20Mar14CPVII9_2_FD_178001 | JGI IMG/M metagenome (GOLD analysis project Ga0214478, IMG submission 178001) | Marine eukaryotic communities from Monterey Bay, California, United States - M1_20Mar14CPVII9sort6BwellD7 | ecosystem: Environmental > Aquatic > Marine > Unclassified | place: USA...
CACAACATGTACCTCTATATCAAGCATGGGCATGTCTAGAGCTTCGTTCAGGTGATGTCCTAACAGCCAAGCGTCTCATCAGTGAAGCCTTGACAAGAGATAAAACCAATGGAGAAGGGTGGTTAGTGGCCGCCAAGATTGAAGAGAAGATGGATAATCAAGGCTTGGTTGGTCTTATATTACGAAGAGGTATTGAATGTTCACCTTTAGACACTGAACTGTATCGAGCTCTAGCAGATCATGAGATATCTCGGGGAAGAATCGACAGTGTGAGTAGTTGGATATGCTTATTTGTATTATATGTCGTTGGTGCCTTTTCACCCTTCTCACATTTCACTCTATACACACTCCCACCTCAGGCACGGGAACTACTCGAGCAAGGTATTGAAATAAACCCTTTGTCTGCTCCACTTTACCACTCCTTGGCCGAACTTGAAGCACGGATATTTAACCTCGAGGGACTTGCTAAACTGAACAAACGAACGGCAGAGATCTTCCCATCTGATGCAATGGCACCCCCGACAAATAGAATGGAAGAATTGGGAAAGAAGATGAAGCAGGGTAGATCCTCCAAACTTCCCGATGGCGTAGCTGCTCTGGCTGAGAAGATTGGAGTCGACAGCGAGAGTAATGTCGTCACTGGTGTCGATCCAGAGACTTTGGTGAATAGTATGTGCGGATTTGGTGACGAAAGTAATGCACTGATGTTTCACGATTTACCGGAGGTTATAATAGACTCAGAAGATAATACTAAGTGAGAATCTCTAGTCGGTATGTGACGTGTTATGTGGATAACGTTAGGGAGGGAGTAGTATAGTAGGAGATAGTTCAAGATACCCAAGGATACCCTTCTGTGATAATTTCACACATGTGAATTCTTCACAGCCAAGCTGGTAAACAAACCCATAACATACTAGCAGCAAGAAGGGAAGACAATGGCAGCTTCACTTAAAGGGTATGAGAGGTATAGGGCATTCATTGATAGCCTCAATGAGCATAACGTTGATGAATACATCGATCTCCCGCAAATTGCCGTCATGGGCGATACAAGTAGTGGTAAATCTAGTCTGCTCTCAAACATTAGCCTCGTTGAACTTCCAAGTAATGATAACCTGACAACTCGTTGTCCTATCATGCTTCGAATGCATCATGCAGCAAGTAAATCTGCCACTGTTAAAGTATCTTGGAAAGATAAACCTGCCGGAGACAATGTGGACTTTGCTGAAAGGAGCATCGATGAAAAGAACTGGGACACCATCACAACTGCCATTGCCGATGCCCAATCACATATCATTCAAAAGAGTGGGAAAGAAGTGGCTCGTGATATTGTTGTAGTAGATATGAAAGGACAACATTGTGAGAACTTAACTCTTATTGATCTACCCGGTATTGTACGCACCTCCGGGAAAGAGGAAAGCAAGACGTTGGCAGAAGATATTACTGCCTTGATGAATGACTATCTTTCAAATCCCCTCTGCGTTATTCTGGCCGTCATGCCATGTAATGTTGACTACCATAACAGCCAGATCCTTGCCGATGCCAGGAAAGTAGATCCCGAGACCCAACGTACTATCCCCGTTCTTACCAAGCCTGATTTGATTGATGATGGTGCACAAGCTAGTGTGAAGAAGCTTTTACTTGGGATGCAAACCGATACTTTTCAAATGGGGTTTCACATGATGAAAGGTATGTGTGATGTTGTCTTAAGGTACCAATCTAATTCCCCTCTAATTCCTAATTGTATACTCATCATGTGTTCATATTGATAGGTCGTGGCCAGAAAGCCTTAAACAAGAAGATGAGTATTGAGGAGGGACTCCAAGAGGAAGAATCATTCTTTGCTAATACCGAACCTTGGAGAGGAATCGAAGATAAGAATCTCCTTGGTACCAAGAACTTACGATCCAAGCTTGCCAATGTGTTAATGGAACTGATTAGATCCTCATTCAAGGATATTATATCCAAATTGAAGGATCAACATATTGAGTCACTCACATCTTATGAAGCTTTTGGCGAAGTCCCATCCAACCTTGCAGAGAAACGCTCTCTCTTTCGAAGCGTCAAAGAAGAGATCTCGAAGCAAATCAATGCCACAACACTTGATGGGCGTATCGGCGTCCTTCATAATGATGTCAAGATGAGACCTAGTGCCAAGTTTCATGATGCATCCAAAAACTACATGGATATCCTCTACTCAAGTAAGCTCGCCAACATCTCCAAAGTAACAGTTGGCACAAAGGTCATTGCCATCTACGAGGGCGAAGAAATCCGTGGGGAAGTTTGTTTTATTGATGAGAAGCAAAGTTTGGTCTACCTCAAGGATGATGTAGAGGTCCAGAATATCTCAAATCAAGATGTGAACAATCTTAAAAAGAACGAGCCTGGTAATGTCATTCAGTATTCGGGAAGTGTTTATATTGAACGGGATGATGGTACAATTGATCAGCTCAATAATATCGGGCTAAAGCTGGTAAGGACCGACCCAGAGTGGCTCGCCGACCTTATCAAACAGAACCGTCCGTACAAGCTCCCTATATTCATCAATACATATGTCTTTGATGCAATCGTTGCTAATCTCATTGAGGAAGAGTGGGCTCAACCTACTAGGGATTTGCTGAACTTTACTTCCAAGTTGATGGATACTGCCGCCGAAGAGTTCATCATGGAAGCTAAGAAGACTACTTTGTTCCCATTGCTTCAAAGTTACTTGGTGACAAAAGCAACTGATGTTGTTGAATGTGTAACCAAAGAGACGACAACTAAAGTTGAGGAGTTTGTTAAACGGGAGAAAGTCGCATATACCCAGAACCACTATCTCTTTGAAACCGTTTGTAAACTCCGCTCGGAACGTTTGATGAATGAGGTTTTATCCTCATTACCATTGCCTACGTCAACAAATGGCTTGACTTCTATCAATGCTGCTAGTCTTCGTTCAACTGTCAAGAATGTATTCCAGCGTAACCAAGAGAGATCGGTTGATGATCACATGGCTGAAGAGATGCAGAATGCATTAAACAGCTACGGTAAGGTTGCCCTGAAACGCTTCATTGACAACGTGCCCATGATGTGCATCGAAATCATGCAGAACTTTGCAGACAAGATGAATGACGTTCTCTCTGAAGTTGCCGATGAAGAGATTGAGCGTATTGTGGTAGCTCCCTCCAACATTGCAACTGAGAGGAACAAGCTCAAACGAAAGGCTGATACACTCGAAAAGGGCATCGTTGCACTTCGTGATTTGTTCTAGATTGATATTGATATTAGTTGTTGTTGTTGGGCATTAATGGGGGTGTAATAGTTGAGTGTTGATGGGATAATGGGTGGGCTGATTGTAATAGATAGATAACCATAGATAGTAGCACCTTACCTGAAAGTCCACCGGCCCGTACTATGATAACTCAGATTGATACTGCTAAGTAGATGATTGTTTGTTTTATATACCTAACATTGACCGAAGATATTGCTGCTTCTTTTCACTATCCTTCTTGAGCTTATCCCATTCCCAATACGGAATTGCGACAACTGGCATTCCATCTAGAGCAGCAACTTGCCTGTGCTTTAGAATTGTACTACCGGTTAGTTCTCTGCTTCGACCGATAAAGTGAGATGGCCCATCAACCTCAACGGCAATTTGCTTTCCATTCACTTCTACTACTGCATCTATCCGATATCCACTCTTCAATAATACTTCTTCTTGCGGCTGTAGACCCATGGATGATAGGATGGATACGACGTCATCTTGCAATCTTGATGGTCTTAAAACTTTTGAGATGAATGATTCGTAACATCTCTTTTGGAGTGACAAAGGCAAACTAATGCCAGACTTGATCTCATCTTGCCACAGTTGCCATTGATGAAGTTGAGCTAATGCTTCCAATTCGAATTCATTCTCTTTCCTCAAACAAGCATTGGCAAACTCATCATTGAATACAGATGGCGCATCAACATCTGCCACTGAGTATGCCCAAGCAACATTTGACAAGTTTTGAGCATTGTATTTGTTTAGATTTGCCTTTACTGATGGTACAAGTGACGAGAACAGATGCTCGTCGACCTGACCATTTGTTGCGAAAGCCCATAGAAAGTTGGATATCTGTTGAGGTATTAATTCATGCTGCCTTTTGTTTGCTTCATCTGCTAGTTTCTTGAAGAGCTGTGGATGAGATTCTCCAGCAGTTGCATATGCCCACACAATATCTTTAAGAGCTTGCGGATCATATCTATTCAAGTTGAGGAGTTTAACGATGTGATTTGCTACTTTCTTGAACATATTTGGATGCGACTCATCAGCAGTTGCATATGCCCATACGGTGTTAGAACAATCTTGTCCATTGAATGATCTCAGATCATTAAGTCCAACAATATGATCTGCTACTTTCTTGAATAGATTTGGATGTGATTCTTCTGCTGTAGCATATGCCCAGACAGTGTTGGATAGATGTTGTGGGATGAACTTATCCAAGTTGTCAAGTTGCAAAATATGATCAGCTACCTTCTTCAACAACTCTGGACTTTGCTCATCTAATGTGGCATAAGCCCATACTAAATCTTTCAGCGCTTGCGGCCAGAAATCATTCAAGTTATCAAGTCCAACAATATATCACCTGCTTCTTTAAACAGTTGGGAGTTTGATACCTCCGCATTTGCATACGACCAAAGCATATTGGATAGACCTTGTCCATTGAACTTATCTAAGTTAGGAATGGCTACTTTTGCAAGCATATCAAAGAAGGTACTACCATCGTTGACTAGTACAACTTCTTCTGCAAGTCCATATGCATGAATGAAATTGGATAAATCTCGTGCATTAAACTCATAAAGTATTGGAACCGAGGCACTTGCAATCTCTCTGAATATATATTGTTTAATATTTGAATCATTGCCAATGAGAATATCTTGTAGTATTTGATGTGGACTGCCTTTTGCAGGTCTCTTTCTCTTACTAATCTTATCAATTATCTTTGCCAAACTAATAGCCAGTGTAGACATATCTCTAGGATCATATTGATTAATGTCTTGTATACATTTAGTCGATATCTTATCAAACTGATAGAACATTTGTTGCTCTAGTTGTTGATTACTCGTCCTAAGTCGTCTACCACTACCACCAAGAAATTTGGGCACCACTGCCCACCAAAATGCCGAAACATCACGAGGTGATAGTATATCTAAATTATCATATGTTGCAGTAAGTGCTTCCTCTAATGATTTCATTTCAGACATTCTAGGAACTCTTCCTCTAGTACCGCGGCCGCGATGGTTTGAGGAGAACTCTCGAGATTGAAACAACTTCAATTGCAATGGATATTGAGCATAAGTTGGTGCATCAATCATGCTAGAACTACCGCCGAATATGTATCGTCTCTCACTACCATAGACACTAGCACTACCACTAATACAACCAATATTTCTACCACATATATTATATCGGTAGTATGAGCTACTACTATTTAGTTGAGAGCGTTTGATATGAGGAATATGGGCTTGATATAAAGGTGATATTTGATGGTGATAAAAACTCAAAGAAATCATTACTTGAAACTACTGAACTAAACCCTCGAATACATCGCCGCCGCCGTTCCAATTGTATAGGATGATATAGTCGTAATAACATTGTCGACATACTAGCTATCCCACTCAACGACGGCTATCCAAGGAAATAGTTCAATCATAGTAGAGTGCGGAGCAATTTTGACATTTCATATTTCATTCAACACATTCCACGATGGGCATATCTGTACCCTTCATAATGATGTCAAGATGAGACCTAGTGCCAAGTTTCATGATGCATCCAAAGCCTACATGGATATCCTCTACTCAAGTAAACTTGCCAACATCTCCAAAGTAGCAGTAGGCACGAGGGTAATTGCCATCTACAAGGGTAAAGAAATCCGTGGTGAGGTTTGTTTCATTGATGAGAAGGAAAATATGGTCTACCTCAAGGATGATGTGGTCAAGAAGAATATTACATTTTCAGCCGTAACCAATCATAAAAAGAATAAGCCTGGTAACATTATCCAGTATTCAAGAAATGTTTATATTGAACGGGATGATGGTACCATTGATGAACTTAATCATATCGGGCTAAAGCTGGTAAGGACAGACCCAAAGTGGCTTGCCGACCTTATCAAACAGAACCGTCCATATAAGCTCCCTATTTTCATCAACACATATGTCTTTGATGCGATCGTTGCTAATCTCATCAAGGAAGAGTGGGCTCAACCTACTATGGATCTGCTAAACTTTACTTCCAAGTTGATGGATACCGCCGCCGAGGAGTTCATCAAGGAAGCAAAGAAGGCAACTTTGTTCCCATTGCTTCAAAGTTACTTGATTACAAAAGCAACTGAGGTTGTTGAATATATAACCAAAGAGACCAGAAAACTGCTTTTACCCAGAATCACTATCTCTTTGAAACCGTTTGTAAACTCCGCTCGGAACGTTTGATGAATGAGGTTCTATCTTCCTTACCAACAGGTAATGCAGTTGATGGTATGGCTTCTTTTAATGCTGCTAGTCTTCGTTCAACTGTCAAAAATGTATTCCAGCGCAACCAAGAGAGATCGGTTGATGACCACATGGCTGAGGAGATGCAGAATGCATTAAACAGCTACGGTAAAGTTGCCTTGAAACGCTTCATTGACAACATACCCATGATGTGCATCGAAATCATGCAAAAGTTTGCAGATAAGATGAATGACGTTCTCTCTGAAGTTGCCGATGAAGACATTGAGCGTATTGTGGTAGCTCCCTCCAACATTGCAACTGAGAGGAACCAGCTCAAACGAAAGGCTGATACACTCGAAAAGGGTATTGTTGCTCTTCGTGATTTGTTCTAGATTGATGATGATATTTGTTGTTGTTGTTGGGGATAATACCGATAGTTGAGTGTTGGTGAGTTAATGGAGTGTGTAGATTGTAATAGATAACCATAGTAGCGAAGTCTAGATATGATTGTTTGTCTTATATACCTAACAAAGACCGTAGATATTGATGCTTCTCGCTATTCTTGTTGAGCTTGTCCCATTCCCAATACGGTACCGATACTACTTTGATTCCATCTAGAGCAGCTACTTGCCTGTGCTTAAGAATAGTACTACCCGTCAGTTCTCTACAAATAAAGTGAGAAGGGCCATCAACCTCAACCGCAATTTGCTTTCCATCCACTTCTACTACTGCATCTATCCGATACCCACTCTTCATTAACACTTCTTCTTGTGATTGCAGACCCATTGATGATAGGATGGATACAACATCATCTTGAAACTTTGATGGGGTAGGATCTCCTGAGACGAATGCTTCATAACATCTCTTCTGAAGTGATGAAGGCAAGCTAACATCTGATTTTAACTCATCTTGCCACAATTGCCACTGATGTAGCTGTCGCAACGCTTCCATTAGACAGCTATTGATAAACTCATTATTGAATACAGATGGGACATCAACATTTGCCACTGAATACGCCCATGCAACATTTGCCAAATCTTGAGCGTTGTATTCGTGCAGATTTGCAATTATTGACGGTACTAGTGATGAGAATAGATGCTTGTTAACTTGGCCATTTGTTGCGTATGCCCACAGAAAGTTGGCTATTCCTTGTGAAGTGAATTCATGTTGCCGTTTGATTGCTTCACTGCCAATTTATTGAATAGCTCTAGATGTGACTCTCCAACACTTGCATATGCCCAGACTGTATTAGAACAATCTTGTCCATTGAACGATTTCAAGCTGTCAAGTCCGACTATATGATCTGCTAATCTCTTGAAGAGACGAGGATGAGACTCTCCTGAAGTTGCATATGCCCATACAGTATTGGACAGCTCCTGTTCATTGAAATGTCTCAAGCTATCAAGTCCAGCAATATGATCTCCTAATCTCTTAAACAGTTGAGGATGCGACTCCCCTGCAGTTGCAAATGCCCATAATGTATTGGAACAATCTTGTCCATTGAATGATTTTAAGTTGTCAAGTCCAACTAGTTCAACTATGTGATCAGCTATCTTCTTGAAAAGTTGAGAGTGCTGTTCTTTAGCAGTTGCGCATGCCCAGACTGTATTGGATAGCGCTTGAGGCTTGAAGTTATGCAAGTTATTGAGTTCAACTATATGATCAGCTACATTCTTGAAGAGCTTTGAATGTGACTCATCTAGTGTGGCATATGCCCATATAATGTTGGATAGAGCTTGCGGCCAGAATTCATTCAAGTTATTCATTTTAACAATTGCATCACCTGCTTGCTCAAACAGTTGGGAGTTTGATGCCTTAACATTTGAATACGACCATAGCATATTGGATAAGTCTTGCCCATTAAACTTGTGCAAGTTAGGAATAGCTACTTCTGCAAGCATATCAAAGAAGGTACTACCGTCTGTAACAAGTACAACCTCTTCAGCAAGTCCAAATGAATAAATGAAATTGGATATACCTCGACCATCAAACTCATGAAGTATTGGTACTGATGAGCTGGCAATACCTTGAATATAAACTCCTTGTTTGATGAATTGTCACCTATAATTAGATCATACAGTCTCGTTGAGGAGTACCATACCGAGGAATTCTCTTTCCATCAATACCACCAACATTTTTAATAATCTTTGCTAAACCAATTCCGACAGTTGACAAGTCTCTATAATCAAATGAGTTGATGTCTTGTAAAGTATGACCTAATATATCATTGAGTTGATGATTCATTCCTTCGATATTTTGTATCGTACTTTCTCAAACCTACTCTTTTTAAGTAACTTTGATACTAACGTCCAATAAGCAGACACACCACGAAGTGACATACTATCTTTATGCTCATATGCCATTTGAGTTAGTTCTTCTATTGATTGGCATACTCTCATATCTGGATCTTGATTTTTTCTTCTATTTGCTCTACCAATGTTTGAGGAGAACTCTCGAGATTGAAATAGCTTCAATTGCAATAAATGAGCATGAGACGGTGCATCAATTATGCTAGAACTACCGCCGAACGGGTATCGTCTCTCAATTGTTGTATCACTACCATAGACACTATCACTATTATAACATATATTTCTAACCCCACATATGTTATATCGGTATGAACTACTACTATTCAGTTGAGAGCGCTTGTTACATGAGGAGTAGGGGCTTGATATAAAGGTGATATAATAATTTGATACTGATGAAAACTCTAAGAAATCAGTACTAGGAACTACTGAACGAATCCTTCGACTACATCGCCACCGTCCCAGCTGTATAGGATGATAAAGTCGTAATAACATTGTCGACAACATACTAACCCTATCCCTCAACGACGACTACTATCAAGCTATCGTAGCACAAGGATACAATATCATCTCTTCATCATCATCACTTAGTACTTTTACACATAACTCAATAATATTCCACGTGTCACAAATCCCCTCATTCTCTTTGATGGTGTTGGGCCCTAGCTCTTATGTTTGAATGATGACAAGCCACAAGAAGTTGATGGGTTATGCTGCAATAAATCGTCCGTCTCTTGTCTCTTCAATATCTAAGCAAAACGACAATAAAGCTATTATATATCTAAACTAAGCATTGTGTGTTTGATCACAAGATATGCGCACTTCGACATTAACAGCGTTGGCGGCATTGGCCTCCGACGATCCATCACATCAACATCACAGCCATCAATTCTCAAATGGTAGATTGCAACTCTTTCCATCATCCAACATCAATCATAATGCAATATTACAATCGTCACAATATCAAACTATACTCGGTATTAGAGGCGGTGATGCCGCCGGTGGTCGAGTCGGTGTATCCTTTGGTGAAATCTTAGCTGATAACAAAGGATATAAAATCTTAACTACTACCAATCCATCAGTTATTGTTCGTGGCGGTGATGACAAGTCACCCACATCTACTAAATCATCAAGTAACGGTATATCAATATTTGGTCTACAACCAACACCACAGGCATTGGCAACATTATCAATGGCAACATGTATGGCATTACATTACCTTGCATACTCACTCGCCCGACCAGCTACTATGACACTCTTCACTTCATCACGATTAGGATTCGGTGGTAACAAGTCTGCCTATCCATTTGCAATGACATTCATTAGTCCAATGTCATTCATGTTATTACTATTCTATGGTAAGGTATTACAAAAACAAGGACCATATTTAGCATTAAAAACTACAACATTGGGATGTGCAAGTATTTTAGGATTGGCAAGTTTAACTATAGCAAAGTTAGATTCATTAATTGATGGTAATGAAACAATAACTACAATAACAAAGTATATAGTTGGATTATTATTCATCTTTCGTGAAAGTTATGTCCAGTTAATAACAAGTCAACATTGGTCATTTATTTCAAGTATATTGACTCCAAGTCAAAGTTCAAAGTGGTTTGCTCCCATTAGTGGATTGACTAGTATTACTAGTGCATTGAGTGCCATGGGTGTTGGTAAGTTGAGTAATATGTGGGGATTACCCGGTGTACTTGGTTTGGCGGCTACTGTATTGGGTGGGAGTGTTGTTTTTGGTGAGATGGCTTATAATATTGCTGAGAAGGTATGTTTTTAGTGTTGAGTGTATGTCGATCTGTTCTATGATTGTCTATGCATGTATCTTGTGCATTGGTTGTTCTAACTCTTCAATCTATTTGATATCATCCATCTTCTCCCAATATATATAGAATGGATTCAACCCAGCAAATGAACACAATAGAAAGAAGAAACAAGCAAAAGCATCAAACAAACAAGAGGAAGATAGTCTAATTGTCAAAGCTAGAGATGTATTTACACGCGAGCCAACATTATGGGCATTATTTCGTGAAATATTAGCATGTCAGGGATTATCAACATTCCTAAATGTATGCACGGTTACTAAAGTATCCGAGGTTATACCCGATGATAATGAACGAGCTGGATATATGGGTAATTTCTTTGCCTTGATTAATGTTTTGAGTGGTATATTGCAATTTGGTATATTACCGGCAGCATCATCGTTTATAGAGCCGAGTATGCTATGGAAGGGTATGCCAATGATTATGCTTGTTATGACAAGTTTATTAGCATTCCCAAGATTGACTGGCGGAGCTGCTGGGAGTGATCCGACACTGAACATGGTAGCATCTGCCTTCCTTGTTATGAAAACATTAGAGTTCTCGGTACGACGAATGTTAGATGAATTAGTATAT
>Ga0214478_101566_pt1 | contig 11149 bp, 12 predicted proteins | sample M1_20Mar14CPVII9_2_FD_178001 | JGI IMG/M metagenome (GOLD analysis project Ga0214478, IMG submission 178001) | Marine eukaryotic communities from Monterey Bay, California, United States - M1_20Mar14CPVII9sort6BwellD7 | ecosystem: Environmental > Aquatic > Marine > Unclassified | place: USA...
GTTCAATGCCAAAGCACCATAACCTGCCCGGCACATTTTTCTTCTCCATTAGGATCTTCCATTGTTTCCTAAGCTCACGTATTTCGTTATCTACAATAGCTATCTGATTCTTCCTACCTGCTTCTTGGTGCCTCATTTTGATCTGTTTCCGACTCACCAATTTCTGAAAGCTTATGTTTCTCCCCACAAACGATGGTGCCATATCAGTCTTCAAATCTTCGGGTACGCCAACGTCAGTTATAAAGACCTTTAGCGCATCAGTGCTATGTTCATCCCCTTTTCCCGGCTTAGGGTATACTGCTGTGAATGACCCGTTGGATATGACTATTGCACCCGTGTGCCCTCTGATTGATTTGGTGTTGGACTCAATATGATCAAGTCCCCATTTACCTGCCAACCTATTGTCGTGCAGATTTAGGTGATTATGGAGTGTGTCACTTTTGCAAATTTTTGCACGCAGGTATCCTATTCCAAAATAAGTTTCAATAAGTTCCACATGTTCCCCATAGAAATCTCACACTTTTTCAAGCACCATGGAATTTAACCATAGTAGGCTATCGGCGGCGGCACGGACACCAATACTTGTATACTAATAAAATACCGCTGGAACATTACTCACTAGACCCATATTGATTTAAGTTGTGGATTAGATACTTTAGATTACGGCCAGAACCGCTTCAATTATACCAACAGTATATTACTAACAAAATGAGCCGTTACAATGATATAGTTATTGCAATAATACACAACAATATACAACCATACACAACAATATACATCAATATAATGGACTAAACTGATAAATAATGAGTGGTCTGCGTAGATGGTGTTGTTGGGGCGCGTATATGTCGGAGGCGGCGCCGTTAAAATACCGTTTATTTTAAGGTGCACCTTGTTATAAGTATAATAATGAAAGGGTGGTACATAGAACTATACAACACACCAAACAAATAATTGCAATTAGTTTTGGGGTTGTTAGATGGATTAGTATCGGTTGCTTAGAGTTTGAGTGGTTATAATTTGATTGGCAGTGGGTATAAATTATTTTTATTTGTTGTTGTTGTTGGTTAGGGTAGTGACAACAATTGCAGTTAGTAGGGGCGAGATGGGTTGGATTAGTCATGTATCACTTGTTGGTATATGCTATAACTCTGGTATAAGTGATGGAATATTGGTGTTACTTCAATGGAGTCCATTCTCAATCAACACAAAACACAACGCAATCTCTACGCGGCCAAAGTAGTACAACAGTATTATGTGATATGTATGATATTAAGGTGGGTGGGTATACATAATACACAACAACATATCAATTGTGGAGATATAGTTGTGGTTTTGCCGGATGATTCAGCCTGTGAAAGAGGAGGGAGAAGGATAATACACAATACATCAACACACAACATATACAACAACAATCTCTTATTTGATATTAATACCATTGTTTGAGGGATTAGGCACTAGAACCATTGGCAACTCGACAATATGATGATTTTAGATGGGGTTATGAATGTTATTTTGGTGTGTGGAGTTTATTGGATGACAGTATATCAAGTATATGTTGGAGTTTTGGGTATGTTGAGTTGAGGTGGGGATTGGTTATATAATTGACGTTTGGTATCTAATATGGTGGAATCTAAGTGAACCCAATGCAATACAACAATTAACTAATACATAAGAAGGTGGAGATATGATGGTTTGACCATTGGAGACATTATATATATGGAAATGGTCCGGTTATATTCAGTGTTTCTATTTTATAACATCAATATTCAAGCTGATACTGACAAATAAATCATTATGATAGTAGGTGAACAATAAAGAGTATTCTAATGTATTAATATGATACTAAACTATAGAATTGCAATGTATTTTGTGGTGCCATCTAACTTAATCATAGTCTATTAGTTGTTGACATATCATGTGCACATTTTTCAAAATTACAAGTAGACGTGTATCGGCTAACATAGACCGCATTACCGCCGTTCTACACCGTCTCCGCCGTATCTAATCGACAACCATATCATATAACGGCTACTGGGTGATTGCTGCGGTGATAGATGGACAATAAGTCCGTCAACGAGCCGCATATCCTCGCAGGTATATCAATATTTCATCGATGAGGGGGTAGCGAAGGAGAAGTGGAATATCGTCATCTATTGGGCGATTTGGCTAGATCCTTCTTGTCAGTATGTAGTATGGGTTATATATCATTGATATATGCGCCGGGTCACGGTGATAATATCCTCTATTAGCTGTAGGAGGCGCCGATAGCTATGATGTATTGTTGCAATGTGAGTTGTTATTTTTTTATTTTTGAGATTTGGATACCGGCGTGCAAAAATATGCCAAGTGACACACTCCATTCTGTATCGTTTATGTATCGGGTGCATACATGTCCTTACCCCGAGTTGAGTTGTATTATGTAAAATTTGTTTTGATCTGTCCAAGCCAACATTCCATATCTGAGCCACCCGCTCAGGCGTGTGCTTTGAGTGTCTTGACTTGCTCTTGACCTCGTTAGCGGATACAACGTTTATCCTTTTAATGCTCACAGTATGCATCAGATCATCTACCAATCCTGGGCTTACATCACCTAATACTTTGTCAGACTCATATTGAGCCCGATGATTGACTACATCTGCTTCACCCTTGATAACACTTGCAACATATCTTTCAACACTTTCATTGCTAGGATCATCCATGACGTCTTTATCTAAAATATCAAACACTTTTCGTTTCCTTCCTGGTAACTCCACTCTATGTGGGTCCCATTCAACGTCACTTGTCAATTCATAGCGTTCACAAGTTCTGAGCTCTTCATTAGTTGGATATCTACTCTCAAACATGATGGTAGATCCTGAGGTTACAAATTCTATTATGTCTTCTGTGCCAGCGGTTATACCGAAATGGCCTTCAGTCTTGAATGGATTGTCTTGGACATCCACGTGATTGTAACGGATTTGATTAGGGTTGATCAGCGAGTGATTCATTTTCGGACCAAAGTATAATGACTGATTAAATTCTAATAGTATCGTCTTGCCTCCAGGTATGTCATAAGCAGTTATACCCGTAGCAATGGGAATATCTTCTACCGTCATTTCATCCATAAACCCGTTTACTTTGCATACTTGTCCTGTAAAACTCTCAACCATAAAGTTTCCTCCGAGGCAGCATGTATCTGCTCTACTATCTATCTCCACAGGAAGGTGTGTCATGTTCACGATTATTTCATTTTCAGCTAGCTTCTTTTCGATCATACTCACATCCTTGACGGATCGTTGGCTGGTCACTACCTTCATGTTGCTTTATTTCTTTGTTGACGCTGGTCTGTGTATATAAATATATTCCTCCCCGTGCACGGATCAGTTTCACAAAGAAATCAATCTATAAACGTTTCACGATTATGAATTCTGCTTCGACGGTGGAGGTTTCAACTGTTGATTGCTTCTTAGAGGTCCATAAGATTGGATCCATGTTGATATTATCATAATCGTTAGTTACAGTCTCTTTTGTGCAGTATTATTGCAGTATTTTAGCGACGATCGCCAATTGTGCGGTAAAATTCGGCGCGGTAAAATTCGGATCATGAATATCAGTGCGCGCTCCACACGCGCACACATCACTCTCATCATAATTCAAAAAGCAACCGTTTGCAACAACCATATATTGCTCTTCTCTTTTCATCGCCGTATACCAATAATTGCCTCCGATACCCCGCTGCCATCACTGTCTAAATATGTATATTCGTGCCATCTGCATCCTTGTTTTTGCAGTATTCGATAGGCCGAAATATTGATTGATTTGGAGGTAAGTTTCAAAATTAAGGGTGTACCATCTTTATTTATAAAATATTATTATTACTAACCATACATATCAATCCTCTCTCCATACTCCCCTCATCATTTATGGCATGATAACTACATTAAGAAGGGTTAATCCGCGTCGGCACCGATGTCGGCTGCCGCGATGGCTAATCAAAATTCAATTGTAAGTTTTATAATGATGAACCATCCTAATAATCCTCTTTCACTATCCATACTATCCACCCCCGCCGTACCCTCTTTCATCGTTAATGACACAATTTACAGGCATGACGGAATGGTTATATCCGAGTCGGGTGCTCGTATACCGGCGGCGAGACGTACGAGATCGTTCGACCGTTGCAATTGAGGTGCACCTTATTTAATTTGATATTGCGGCTAGTCGGTTTATAGTTTAGAGTAGATGCGGTTGTTGTTGATGTTCGAGGAGGGTGCCGTTGTTGTCCGTGGTTAAATTGTATTGTTAGGGGTGGATTAAGGAGGGTGTACCGACTTTTACAATTATTTGGATTGTTTTAAGGTAGGTGGTATTGTTTTGTGTTGAGTTTGTGTTATGCCATTCATTTGTTTATTTATGGACCTAACAATAATGTTATTCATATCTATTATTCGGTTGATATGTAGACGGGGTACTATGATGTACAACAGTTGCGGTTTGGCGTAGGATGTTGGTTTAATACGGTATTCGGGTGGATCGGAAATGGCTTGTGTTGCAGGCTATATGTATCGTTTATATAGTCCACAGTATTGTGATGAGGTAAGTGCAATATCCGCTTTGTTTCTCGTATATTCTATTAATTTGATATGCTTTCTCACACATATACTCTACCTATTCCAAACCTAAACAGGCAATACATAATTGGACTGAATAATCAGTGATATACAGCACACCACAACTATTAATATAGTTGTATATACTCTCTAATGAATTCACAGGTTACAGGTACTTCAAGAACATCCACTGTTTCATTTCAGAATGCTGTGAGGTCGAATTTTATTAGTATGAGAAGGAGACGAGATGCTGTGTATATGCACAACCTCGGAACCCTGACCGATCCCTCTATGGCTTTGCTTGCTGTGGTGTTGAAAGTCTCCTTGTGATGCATCTTCTGCACCTTCTCATGCTATTAGAAAGAGACCCTTGCCTATTGCACCTTCCGAACCACATCCAGTACGTTTAGTAGAAGAGATCGACTGAAACACGATATGGATCAGCCGACGCTGTAGCCAATCGTAGATTTCTCTCTCCTAATACTTTGCATCTGTAGTGTAAGGTATCGAATCCTACCCAATATGGAATGTAATCAAAAACCTGCTTATACTTTCTATTGCAACACCGATCCACCCAATGTACAATATGAATCGGAATCAAAGACCTGTTTACCGTTTCTATTGTACCACAAGGCCAAGATGACTCCAATGACCTAACTAGATCATTTATGGCAATCGAATTTAAGTATTTTGGTATTTGGGATGCTTACGGACTCTCACGTTTCAACACAACCTACCGAGACGGGCGATGACATGACAGTCGCGCCTATGCTATATCTAGGTTTAACACAACAATCAACTGTATACACACAAGTGTCGGCATCCGCCATATCATTAAATAACTAACTTCTGTACACAATTATCAACTACATTTAAAGTAACTAACTGCTGTTTGGCATTGACATAGAAGCATACAGTCCGCTTTCAACAAACACCAACTTATCCTTTGCTGCAAACTTCTGAAGCAACACAGTTCTAAGTTCGGTGAAGGTTATGGGGATAAACTCAGATCCAATAAGATTGTCGCCATTCTCGACAAGAAATTGAACTGCAGCAACAATCATTGGCCCATTCGATGACTGATAGGAGTAAAATCCATGAACAACAATATGTTTAGCAGCTGTCGGGACACCTTGCTGCAATTCCGTTCTCTTATCTTGTGGCCATGGCAAGTAGATAGTAGCATCAGTCACCTTATCTGTCATGTCGATATAAGTATGCAACCATTTCTTCTCTGGATCAGTCTTGAGATTCATCCCGATCCCATTCTTCTTCTTACAATTACTAACATTACCACATCCTTCATCTCTAGTACGTTTGCAGAAGGAACATTTGTTTTTGGCCCTGCCACCAGCAACAGCTGCTTTTGCCTTACTGCCTCCATTGATGCACCCTTCATTCTACTTTCAGGTGCACGAGAGCCTGGCCGCTTAGGAGGAGCAGGTGGCGCAGCATTCAAGGAGAATGATACCGCACTAGTTTGCGAACCACTGAATGTATGGCTGTATGCGTCAAGAATCTCATCGGTGCTGCCTTTATGGAGCTGACCATTGTTTCTAATCATTCCCTCGATCTGACACATTACACCCAATACAGTCTTAGCACAATCTTGGCCTCTACTAATAGCCATACCAGCAATAGCATTAGACACACGTGTTATTTGCTGATGACTGATAGTCGAGGTACGCTTTGCAGTAGATGAAGTACTTGAAGTGGCAGTAGCAGCAGCTGGGACGTACATTTCACCATCATCGGCCTTGGCGTTGAACTGAACAGAAGTACTAGAAGATTGTGTTGTACTTCTTTCCTTAAAGTCAGCTCCCTCGATGTTGGAGCAACGCTTCACCTTGGTATGTAACGTGGGGAAGAAGTGGTTCCTCTTATCAATAAGAGAAACTTGAAACTCATTGCCCGCTTCCTGCTCAGCAATCTCGTGTCGACATTGGGTGAGGAATGTCTGTAAAAATTTCTACCACGGATATCTCACTTATCACTCACTCTAGAGATAAACCAATAAAGGCATGGTAAAGCATTAAACGAGGACGAGCCCTGAGTAGGGATACTGGAATAGTGTCGGTGTAAGACAGCACAACCTCAATATACATATACAGGCGGAAGCTTGGATAGTTATTATCAAGCGACATCATAATATGGTTGGAGTCATCAAAAGGATAGAGGCAGGAATCGGAGTATTGGCTGCTAGCCATTCAGGCAGCACGGATCTCGCCAGTGAGGCCGTTGCGCAGTGTGCAAATAGAGGAGAGACGGGCATATCATTGATTCACAAGGATTTGAGTTCAATACCATTGAAAGTTCTACATTTAATAGCGAAATAAACACATCTCTGCTTTTCAAAAAGTTATAATGAAGAAGACCATTTTGCCTCCTACACTATTAGTGTTTTCATCGGGATACTTCATGGGTTTCTTCGGAGCATTCCCTCGTATACGTATAGTTGGATCGTCAGAGAAGAAAGATTCAACAAATAAATCCAGCAACACCATGACTCCTCCTTCATTATTAGAATTCCGTAATGATTTTTTGTTGGAGGCAAAAGACATTAACATGATACCTGCACTAGATTTGAATGTTCTCCCTGTTGCTAAAGGTGGTCCTAACAACCAGCTAATCGGTTTAGTGTGGATCCTTGAATTTTGTCGCCAGCATAATTTGAAAATCCTAGATCCAGTTATGATGCCCCGTAAGTTTTCTGTGCACGTGTGAACCAAATTTTGTTTCTCTCGCCTACCTTATCCTTTCATAGATCATTCTTTTGATGAGAATCATCACGAATTCGACGAGAAGGTGTTAGGAGGTTACAAACAACATTTGCCATTCAATTCACTGTATGAGGTGGGTCGCAATACAAATACTTTGATACTTCCACTTCTAGAGAAGAAAACAAATGTAGATGTTGTAATTATGGACAATTCTAGCTTCGATTCTTTTGAGGGCTATCTTGAAAGAGCAGGAGTCCTTTTTGACAATGCTCTAATTTACAGAGCTCCAACAAGTGATGACATATTTCCCTTTCTAAGTAATAGTATTACCAATGGAATTATTTCTCCAGGATCAACAGTCGCGATTTTCAAAGCCGCAGGAGGAAGAAGAGTTTTATTGAATGCACAGGAGTCATGGTTGCAGCATTTTTCTATGGATCCTGTGGAACCATATCTTCCTGCCAATTGGATTCGCCTCAACGCAATTGTACAGTTAGAACTTATGGGCCTTATCCCTGGAGGAGGAGGAAACTTTATAGCCATACATTTGAGGCTGTGGGATGATTGTTTTCGGCCAAGTTATTCTGATGAGTTCACTCTAGACTTATGCTGTTGCGGTCATAAAATTCATGGGCTTGGGATTGCAGGGAATTCATTGGAAAGAAAACTTGGACGATTCGTGAAAAGGAAAATGAAAGAATTTGGTGTGTCTCATGCTCTCATTCTTGGACACCCCATAATGAACGAGATTAGCAAAAATACTGGTTGGATTGAAAGTTCAGTTAAAATTTGGCCCACTAGAGAGTATAATCAGAGCCACCCAGCTGTCACGACAATAATTCAACAATATATGATGGCGAGCGCAAAACAAGTATTTGTTTCAACTATTAGTAGCACAATAGTCACTCCAGTAGAGATATGGAGGGCATATCATGATCAGCCAAAAGTGGTATCAATGAATGAAGAGTTAGGGTTTACTTAATTTGAAAACAACCTGGGTTTTGTGGCACTAGTTCAGTTCACACTCTAGGAACTAAGCCAACTTATCATTGGTTTATTTTACTAATATGTTTTGGCAGGTCTTTATCATCCTCCAGTATTCGTAACTAGTAGTAGAAAACAACAACTTTTGACTATCCCCTAACCCTAACCCTGAGTAGTGTGTGCGTTACTACCTGTGGCATTTGCAAAGAGATCATTGGCCAATGTCATCTCGCTTTCACGCACCTGTGAGAATGTTTGCATTAGATGATTATTAGGTATAACATCGCATAGACACTTTATGTTATCGTCGGGGTTATTTCATCAGCAACCGTATTATCTATACCCTTAATATAGACAATTTCAGGGCCGTATTCCTCAAGAGTAATCTCCATCGGTATACATAGTCACTTGCTAATCCAAATGTATTGTATTAAATATTTAGTCGAGCTCTCTTTCCCCCGCTTAGAAAATCTCTTTTCCTCCGAGTCGAGCTCGGTCGGTATAGACTTTAATACGTTGTCCCCATACTAGATGTCTCCTTTAGACACCCTACAGAGAGTCGATCAGAAAGTTAATGGAATTATTTGTATGTTGATTATGTGTTTGAAGTAGAAAATTGTACTTGCATACTAAGAGTAGCTCTAGTTCAGTTACTCAATATCTCTTTTGAGTATCAGATAAATTGCACCGAGTTGTCTCGACGATGCATCGGTATATATTTCAAACACTTCTGAATAGTTGGGATATGCTAGTAGCACATCTCTTGCTATTGCCTTTTTAACATCATCAAATGACTTTTGATGTTTATCAGTCCAATACCATTTCTTATTTTTAATATTGTTCTTACGTATCGCCTTGTATGGCCACATTCTCCGGGGCATTTGTAATCTTCTACATGTGATAATGTTAGGATTGCAGAGACTTTCTCAATTGTATTCTTATCGACTACTAATGATAAATGAGAATATTTTCCACATGAAGGGTCTGTAACATGTTCAGAGTAGCTTGATGGAACTTAAAATCTAATCTCTCTATCTATCTACAACACAACCTCTGATACTTATCACTGAATCAGAGAGATAAAGATAATACCTTTTCATGCCTAATATTGGCTAGCTCCCATGATTTTCACCTCATAATCAGTAGATAGTTTCGATATGTCTGTGTTAATATCCGAAAAGACGGGTTTTTCAAATCTTCGTAGCACTTTTGGTGCACAATTTAAGAGGAGAGCCATACAGTCTTTCTTTTCCTCCAAATCTTCGTCACTGAGATACGGAGATTCCACATAATCGTCTAGAGAATTCTCATTTTCATACACATAACTTTCATCATCATATTCATCAGTCTCTTCTACATCAATGTTATTATCATATGAATTACTAGTACCACAGGCAGATTGTTCGGCATCCTTAATGAATTGTTGTTTGTCTTCTTGAGAAAGATCTAATGAGTTTGCCAATTCATCTACACAGGATACAAAAATTGAAAGGGTTATTATGCCTGCTGGACAGTAGCATGTTTCCTGAAGTGATTTGTCATCTCCAGGATTAGCAATTAGTACCTTATCAATAACATGAATGACACCGTTCTTAGCCATTATGTCAGGTGTAACGATCCTGGCATCATTAATCATGATATCACTGGATACGGCAACATTGACAATCCCTCTACTTAACGTCATGTGTCTATCACCGTTGACAAGTAACGAGGCTGTAAGAGTTTTCTTCTTAATTACATGAAGTTGAATAACCATATATAGATTAGCTTGAATATATTCCATTTCTTGTGGGGAGAGAGATTCAAAGGCTTCGTCTGTTGGAGCTGTTGAAACAAGAGAATATATAAGTGCACATAATACGAAAAACATTCGACGCACACTTTCGCATACCAAATACAGTATATTCATCACTGCGGTGACCTCCAGTTGCCTTCCTTAAATTATCATGTAAGCAAGCGGATTCTAATGTAGAAATGAGAATGCCAAAACGCCCATCACTTTTTAAAACATCCATAATAGTGTTTTTTTTTGCTTGTACTACAACAGCAATTATCAGTAGAATAAGAAGAAGAAGAGACATCATTTTAGTGCGCCGTAAATAAGTATTAATAAAATAACAATGATAATTGGAACGAGTCGTGGTACTGAAAGTTTCAGCTTTGGTCAGTTTACCCTGTACTACAACTCGAATAATAGTATTGGCATTAGTAATGACAAACTTAGCATCAGTTATACCGGAGGTTGTGTTAATGATACAATTGGTACGTCATATCGTCGACAGAGCAGCACAACAACTAACAGTACCTGTACTGGGAATAATAGTTCAAATATGAGAACCATTGCATCATACACAACACATCAATTTGTCCAACCCTCATATGGTACATCACTTATCGACAATAGTGTCAGCAAACAATCAGATACACGAAGGATTATACACGTCAACAGTGGTGCGGCAACCGATGCCTTATTGTGGATGGTCATGTATTCGTTATGTCACAGAAACACATTCTTCGGGTTACATGTGGAAAGACAAGAGGATACCCTGTTGGTGGCTCCGTGACTCCAGTTCACCGGAATCTTTGAACAGCTACTTTGGATCTTCCTTTTGTACTTATAATTGTTTAGAATAGAAGAATAAAGAGAGTAATTGTTTGATTATACTTGTTAGGATTGATTTTATATACAGCCGTGTATATTTATATCATCTAGGTTTACGGTTTACATAAGAGAACGGGAAGGCCACCCACCCTTCTTAACAGCTATCCAGCTAAGTGGGTTCCGGTATCCTACACATTAGCAGCCTACTCCCAACTTGCAGCCCCTAAACGGAGGTGATGTGGTAGGAGGCT
>Ga0214478_101569_pt1 | contig 11131 bp, 12 predicted proteins | sample M1_20Mar14CPVII9_2_FD_178001 | JGI IMG/M metagenome (GOLD analysis project Ga0214478, IMG submission 178001) | Marine eukaryotic communities from Monterey Bay, California, United States - M1_20Mar14CPVII9sort6BwellD7 | ecosystem: Environmental > Aquatic > Marine > Unclassified | place: USA...
AATGTTGGCAGAATTGAGATGTTGGCTCAATCTACACTGAGGCATGAAACCTTCCAACGAGTGACTATAAAAGTACATATGATTGAGGGCCCTACAATCATGCTGGGAGTGTTAATCACTTTATTATACACCCATACAATGCCAAACATCTACTATTGTATCACTTGCATGCTGTTATACCCCACTTGATGGCCAAGCTTGTCTGAGAGTTGAATGAAAATCGAAATCTGAGGCATAAAACCTGTCAACATGGGGCCGTAAAAGTATGGTGGAGGGTGCTAGAAATATGCTGGAAGTGTTTATCACTTTGTTATACACCCATACAATGTCAAACATCTACTATTGTAGCACCTGCATGCTACTATACCCCCCCTTTATGGCCCAACTTGCCCTGAAGTTGGATGGAAATCGAGACCGAGGCAAGAAAGTGGCCAACATGTGGCTGTAACAGTATTGTGCAGGGACCTACAATCATGCGGGGAGTGTTCATCGCTCTTTTATACATAAAAAATGCCAAGCAAGCACTGTAGTAGCAAGCCTACATCTCTGAGGTACCACTTGATGGCCAAATATTGCCTGAAAGTTGGCTGAAAATCAAAATCTGAGGCAAGAAAGTGGCCAACATGGTGCTGTAAATGCATGGTGGGGGGACTTACAATCACGCTGAGAGTGTTCATTAACTTGTTATGTACCTATACAATGCCAAACAAACACTATAATAGCAAGCCTATATCTCTGAGGTGTCACTTGATGGCCAAACGTTACCTGAAAGTGGGGAAAAAATCAAGATCTGAGGGACAAGAAACCTGCCAACAAGTGGCTGTAAAAGTATGTTGGAGGGACCTACAATCATGCTGGGAGTGTTTATCACTTTGATATACACATATACAAAGCCAAATATCTATTATTGTAGCACCTGCATGCTGTTGTGCCCCCACTTTACACCTGAAAGTTAGCAGGAATTCAGGATATTGCCCAATATCTGAGGCAAGTAGAGAAACTAATCTGCCAACTTTGCAAGTAATATAAAAGGCCCTGTATTGTGTTTTGAGTGTTCATAACATTGTAATTGATCCATAAAAGGAAGACATATCAATGTAGAAGCATGTGGGTGAGAGGGAAGGCCTGTGTGCTCTGTCCGTGGTTTGCCTTTTATCAATCTCTGATTTTGGAACTTCCACAAAATTTCCAAGGTGAAAGTTCCAAATATAAACATCTCTACAAATTAAAACAATTATGTGTGGTAAACGTATACCTATGCCCTTAGATACATAAATATACTAATAGCAATAATATCCTCACAACGACAATATCAACATAATCGGGTGAAATGGCATCTCTACCGCCGTCTCGAGGCGCGTCACACGGATCATCAATCGGTACACCATCTGAAAATAACAACAACATTGTTACAGCAACAACTTTACCAACAACCACATCATCCTTAGACCCTGAATCATTACTCGATACTCTTGATACTTTTACTACATCAAATTCTGCTATTAATAATCGTTATGCCGATTTATCAACAATCAGTACTACAGCAGCGTCCTCTACCGACGCACAACAAACAGACACCCAACAACAACATAACTTTGATCCAATTGATTTCCTTAATCAACATTATCATACCGAACAACAATTAGTAACAGCATTGCCACAATTACGATCGGCAATATCAACACGATTAACACATTTAGATGATACACTATCAACAACATTACGACATCAGTCAGCATTAGCACCGACATTAGAACGAGATGTTCAACATGCCAAGGCGGCTGTACAACAATTGGCATCACGTATCGCGCAGGTACAATCTCAAGCACAGCGGAGTGAGGTTGCTGTATTAGAAATTACTAAAGATATGAAACGATTAGATTATGCTAAACAACATTTACAACGTACAATCACTGCATTGAAACGATTACATATGTTACTACACGCGGCAGAACAACTACGCAAGGCTGCTATGGTAACACCTCAACAGCCTATACCAAAATATGCACAGGCTGCTCATTTAGTTGATGCTACACGATTATTATTGGGGCATTTTGATGGATATATGAGCAGCGTGCCCAAAATGAGGCAGGTTAGTAGTTTTTGATTATGTGTTGTGTGCATGTTATGTGCATATGATATGTGTTATTGTTATTGGGTTGTTTTGTAATGCAATACGAGCGGGGGACGAAATTGTATGTTATTGTGTTGTAATTTAGATAGGGGATGGGGATATCATATTTTATTAGATTAGTGTTGCAATAGCATATCTTCTTCTATCATTATGCTCTCACATCTTATGTTCGTTTTTCCACCTTGCAATTAAACAGGTCAGAGATGCCGTGGTGAGTAGTTTATATAGATTAATATGTTTATTTGTATATATTGTATGCGGTGCGTTTGTTAGGGATGTGCAAAGCCAGTGAAGTATAAAGTTGCAATCTGACGGGGGAATAGTATCTGCATTTTGCGCATATATGTGTTCATGATACGATTGTTTATGTTGCATGGTCGAGTATAAGGGATCGAGTGCCTTTTTAGTGAATGAATGCGTCGGGGGTGGAAAAGTATATCTTTTTTCGATCATATCATATTCTCGCATCATACATGTCGCATATGCTCACATCTTATGTCCCGACCTCGTAACCCACTAACTTACCCAAAACAGGGTGTTATTAAAGGTCAATTATGGGAGGGTATTGTTAAACTATTTCAGGAGGTTGGATTGCAACAACAGCCGAATAATGAACAGATTACAATTACGGGAGAAGATGGAGAGACTGCCGCCATTGTGCCCGTTAGTAACATGGTACAAAAGACATTAGCCGACGCTTGTTTAGTTATCGAGGCACTCGGTCCAAAGTCTAAGGAACGTTTTATATCGGACTTTATCAAGGATCAATTAGAAGAATATGACGAACTTTACAATCCCTCTCCTGCCATGGGGAAGAAGAAGACGTCTACCGGTGGCTCATCTGCCGAAGGAAGTCAATCCTTTAAAAAGACCACACCTAATAGCAGCCCCAACAGGAACAGAAATACTACTAACAACAAACCAACATCATTGGATACGGTTGAGAATCGTTTTACATGGTTTAGAAACAAGTTACGATCTCTCCAACTCAACTTTAATAATGTCTTCATACCCGAATGGAATGTGCATTATCGTCTTACTGTTCAATTCTTGGAGATGACTGCCCGACACCTCAAGTTTACATTAAAGAAGTATTACAATAAGAATGCGGTTAGGATATTGCCATTCAAAAGTAGTACTGGTCAAAGTGGAAGTAGTAGTAGTGGAGCGGCCGCATCTGCCGTGTCAAAGTTTGGCAGCTCATTGAACAAGTCCACTCATGGTAACAACAACTCCTCCCACGGAAATGATGATGGTGTATCTGAGGGTGAGAAGGCTGTCACTGCACTCCTCAAGGCATTACAAAAGACCATTCTTTTCGAAAAAGAAATGATGGCATGGTTATCTCGGGACTTTGGTACTAAGTTTATCGATCCATCCCTTCAAGAGAATGAGATATTGAGTAGCGGTAGTATGGGATTGGATGCCGCAACTGCCGCTAATGAGGATGATGACCTCGAATTTGATTCACAAGGTCGTGCATACCCTGCACAATCTCCCGAAGGTATCAAGATCAAGTATGAACGACGCAAGAGGATGGGCGGTAAGGAAAGTAGTGCACCTGCTGCCACATCTGCCGGTGGTCCGGTTGAATCCTTATCCGGCCTTGCCTCTACTACGTTCGATGATCACATGTCACCTTATGTATCATTAGAAGAACGTAGTATGGACGAACAACTATATGCTGCGGCATCCGACAATGAAGTTGATACCCGTGGTGAACGTCCAGTCTTTGTTTCATCTACCAACCTCTTCATCTACATCAAGAATAGTATAACAAGATGTACGGCTTTAACAAAGGAGATGACATTCTTCCTATTACAACGTGCCTTCCAAAAGAAGTTACGTGGATATGCAAGTGTATTAGAGAAGAAGTTACCACAGCCTCAATCGGCGGCAGGATTATCTTTGGCACTGTCTAAAGGGGCAAGTAGTCAAACATCATCAGTCGCCAGTACTACATATCGTATACCCCTAGGGGAGGAGGTTACAATTTGTCATGGTGAGTTGTGTATGTTATACGTGTATGAACTCTTTATTGTTTTAGACATCTTATGTTCACATCTCATTCTATCTCATGTTCATATCTTGTGTTCACATCTCATGTCCATACCTTGTGTTCAGTTATCGATACATGTGAATACTGTGCCGATACGGTCGAGGTAAGTTGATGACATATGTTATGCACATATCATATGTTCATTCTGCTTTAATACTATACCCATCTCATAACACCTCCTCTCATCCAACACCTACCATAGGCACTAGAAGATCTAATCCGTGATAAGATTGGTCAAAAGTACAAGGAAAAGGTAGACATGAGTGAGGAACAGGGTGCCTTCCAGGACGTCACCGCCAAGAGTATACGCGTTCTTGTGTCTGGTTTGGAACAACGATTAGATACCGCCCTAAAGGACATGGCTAAAACGAATTGGTCAACATTTGACATGGTAGGAGAAGAATCAAGTTACGTCCGTAGCATTCATCAAGTTGTTCATCCATTTGTTTGCAAAGTTCGAGAGTTGATACCATCATCATACTTTCGTAGCTTCTGTGACAAGTTTGCTCTTCTGTTTACATCAACATATTACAAGTCATTGATTGGTTTGAAAAAGATTAGTGAAATGGGGACACAGCAACTACTCCTTGATGTATACAGTATCAAGACATTACTACTCAAACTACCCGTATTGGAGGCGGAGAAGAAGGAGACTGTTACCTCTTCGCATCTTAAGGCTAATACCAATCTATCTGGAGGATCGACAATTGCACCGGCCATGTATACAAAGATGGTAAATAAGGAGTGTCGAAAGTTGGAGGCGAGATATGATATGTTGTTTGCTTGTATCATATCTTATGCACTTATCGTATTGATCAGTATCTAACACATACAATTCTTTACTTAGAGTTTGCTCAAGTTAGTTGGTTCGCCTAAGGAGATGCTTGTTGATATGTTTCGTGCTCAATGGGATTGTTCAATGGATACGTCAGCAATGGCGAATGACTTTACAATGATCATGACATTAAAGGGTATACCTCGAACGGAACATCCGGCAATGTTGGAGAGTTTGGGAGTAGATGCCGGAGAAGCTGGTCAGACAGATTCGGCCATGACTGCCAATATCCAAGCAATGCAGGACCGAGGAGCAGACGTGGCGGCAAAGGTTAATGCTGATCTTAATCAAATGAGGCAGAAGGTAGATGACTTTAGAAAGGCATTTAGATAGGTCTTAATCGTAATTGTATCATATTTAAGTACTATTAGTTAATATGGTTATTCCATTTGTATTTCTATTCTTTGAGAATCATATTTTTACGAAGCAGATTCATAGTATCTGTATTTACCATTGGTATTGGATGCAGCTTCGTCTCTCTGATCACTCTTAATCTCATTAAGATATGCTTGATACGCCCGCAATGCTTCAGCATAATCATCTTTTGTTGCAAGTCCACTCTTGTACATTTCTTTTATCACTGCCAAAGAGGCACTATTTCCATCCTTCACTGCCATCATGAAGTGCTTGAATGCCTTATCCACATTTCTTGACTTGGCTTCCTCAACTCCTAGTTTGAATCTCGCATATGGATCTCCTCCCATAGCTGCTAACTCATAGTAATGAGTGGCCTTCTTCTCGTTCATTTCCACTCCTATACCTCTACTATAAGCATTACCAATAGAATAATATGCGTCAGCACTACCAAGTTTTGCCCCCCGATGCCAAACTTCTAATGCTTTAGCATTGTTTTGTCGTAAACCGTATCGCCCTTCGGAATAGAAACCTCCTAAATTGTAAATTGCTCTCGCATCGTTTAGTTTTATACGTTTCTCATATCTTTTGATAATCTTTTCATCAGTACTTGCAGGTGGAGTTCTACAAAAGGGACATAAATCTTCCTTTTTACTTGTAATTCTTGATTGAAATGCGTGTACACAACCACTGCATATGATCTTTCCACAACACATCATATATGTCCGTCCCGAACCAAGTGACGGCAAACGTAGGAAACAGATTGGGCAATCGCCTTCTAATGGTGGAGGCTGCTTGAATAACTTTTCATCATGTAGCTCAGCTACTCGCCTCTCACAATCTTTCTTATGTTTTGATCGATGTCTTTTCTTGCATGCTGCATTGCAATACATAACCGATTTGCATTTATTACATGTGTCACAATTGGCACAAACTAATGATGTAGTTTCTAATGTTGATGTGTTGCTCATTCTTATGATCAATTTATAATATCTGTGGTATCTTTAACCTAATAAAGTACCGCCGCCGCCACAAAAGGATAATCTAGCTATTAATATACTGAGAGATATAGACGAACCACTAATGTGCTAAAGCTACCATACCAACGATAGGCCACCCCACAATGAGGGGAGAGCAAAGGGGAGATGATGATATATATTGAAGATATGGTATCTTTTTATGAGAGTTATGATTGCAACAACACGTCATTGGCTATTGAATGCTCTGCTAGCTATTATCAACCACGCTATATCTTTTGACACTATATACTACATCAGAGAGAGCTCATAAAACAATAGATTAGTATGTAAGTAGTTTGATTTTGTGAGGTTTGCGTGAGGCAAGGACAATCTAGCAAGCACGAGGCATTCTTCTTTGAGAACAATGACAATTTTGTATCGATATGCTCGCGGTAGAAGAAGTATGGTATATGGATTGCAAAACGTGTTACATGATGTCGATTGAAAAAAGGAGACGATGATAGTGCACTCTGTTTGTATTTAACGAATACGACTCCTGTGTGCATAAGATATGCTCTTTTATTTTGCAATGACATCTCACACATGTATATACTCTCCCCATCTCTCTCCCCACAGCATATCAATAAATCTCAATAAATCAATACAATATATACAGTATACAAAGATGGCACTTCGATTAGCAACAAACACATTATATCGTCAAACAAATAAATCTCTTCCAACTTTAACTCGATCCCTCTCTACTTCTAGTCTAGACAGAACAAAAAGTGTCGAAGATTACAATCGAGTACTTGATACATTTGCAAATATTAGAGCATGTGCAGTATTACGTACACCAACTTCAGAGGCATGTCCTAAAGCTATGCAGGCTAGTATTGATGGTGGATTTAAGATTGGTAAGTTTGTTGATATGTGGGGTTGTAGTTGTATGTTTTGTGCACATCTTGTGTATCTTTTTCTAAACTAACACATCTCTCTCTTTTCTATACACATATACACATTCTACAATCGTACAAAAACGTTTCAATCAAACAATATAGTTGAGTTTACATTAACAACACCAAACTGCTTAGATCACCTATCCGACTTTCGTAAGAAGTATGACGGAGAAGTCATGGTGGGATGTGGTACGATTATGAATACAACTGATGCTGAGAATGCAGTCGATGCCGGTGCGGAGTTTATTATCACGCCGGTTATGCTGCCCGATGTTATTGAATGGTGTGCAGCGCGGAATATTGTTATTGTTCCTGGTTGTCAAACACCTACGGTAAGTGCATATGATGTGTAGTGTTGGACTTTTGAATTGTGCATATCTTGTGTCACTTTTGTGCCGTCAAACGCAACTAAACCATCTCAAACCTTTTTACTTTAGGAAATGGTCACGGCATACAGGGCAGGGGCGCCACTACAAAAACTCTTCCCAGGCGTAGCGGGAGGTGCCGGTTGGGTTAAGGCAGTTTCATCAGCATTACCAATGTTAAATATTAATCCAACGTCGGGTGTTACATTAGAGAATGCCGGAGAGTATTTGAATATGGGTGCGGCTAGTGTTGGATTAGTAGCACCATTGTTTGACCCCGTGGCTATTGCTAATGAAGATTGGGATCAGATTGCAAAGAATGCTGAGATTGGTAAGAGTGATAGTTATGTATAATTTGAGATATGACTATGAACACATCTTGCTAAACCACTAACTTAAACTTTCTTACTCTCTTCTATAGTTATGGCTAATGTTAAGGAGGCCGGGCCATGGGTGCGCAGGTAGACATGTTGTTGAGGAAGTGTTATGTTAGAAAGTAAAGATGAGCATATTTGATAGGACGAGAAAGTATGATATAGGTGTCACGAGAAGATTGAAATGGCGGACTCGATAGTGAAAGATCAATCGGTTGAACAGGTTAAACTCTACTAAAATTAAAAGTCATGTTTGCCTGAGCATAAACTTTCAAAACTAATACATCTTCCACTACACTTGCCTAGTAATATTTATTAGCATCATCGGCAGCAGCAGCTTGATCCCTTTGATCACTCTTAACATCATCTAGATATGCCTGGTACAATCGTAGTGCTTTTGTATACTCATCTTTTGTTGAAAGACCTGCCTCGTGCATTCTTTTAATGCTCTCCAAAGAGATTGAACCCCCATCCTTGACTGCAATCTTAAAGTGCTTCAAAGCCCTATCCATATTGCCCGCCTGCCCCTCCATTGCACCTAGATTGTGCCTTGCATCTACATCTCCTCCCATAGCTGCTAATTCATAATAATGTATTGCCTTTTTCTCATCCCTTTCCACTCCTCTACCATCCAGATAAACACCACCAATATTGAAATATGACTTATGATGACCTAACTCTGCTGCCCTCTGCCAAAGTTCTAAAGCTTTAGCATCATTTTGAGGTAATCCCAATTGTCCATGCAAATAGTAAACCCCCATATTATGAATTGCCGTTGGATCATTCAGCTCTGTACGTTTCTCAAGCCTTTCGATCGTCTTCTCATAAGATTTAGGAGCCACAGTTCTGCAAAATGGACACTCGTTTTGTTTGTCATCATCAACTCGATTGCCTTTGTCATCATATACAGGTGCATGAGTGCATCCACCGCATACAAGTTTGCCACAACATGCCATATATACTCTCCCCTTGGGTAGTGTTGGCAATCGTATCATACAAATAGGGCAATCGTCATCTGGCGGAGGTTGTTTAAATAATTTTTCATCCTGTAATTCTTTAGCTCTCTTCTTACATACCTTCTTATGCTGAGACCGGTGAGCTAGCTGGCATTCTCTATTGCAATATTTAACCAGTTTACACGCCGTACATGCTTTTAGATTGATACCGGCCTCCTCACCCTTGCCGCAATTTGCACAAGCTGACATAATTTTATCTAATTCTGATGATATATAGCTCATATGATATGTTATATTATGTTCGCTCTTCACCTATACACCTACTCAACTGTAACTTACGGAGTGATACTACACAATATAATGTTTTTTTATGATATACCAAATATATTAATAATACCTGACCGATAGATAATGGCATACAATTGAGCCAATAAGCAATTTTTTTTTGCAATTAATGCAACTTGTGTATTCTCTCTACTTCGTCTTTCACTACTTTGATTTAAAACAAACGATACCGCACGACAACGAATACATTAAACACGCGAACACTACTATATACCAATAACTAATTAGTATATATGATTAGAGATTGCTCTATATTGACACAAAGTTCCACATAATAAATAAATAAACATAAATAAGTTTTCATGTTTTATGGTGGGAAAAGTCCTTTTGAGGATTCGACCTCAACAAGCCTCAACAGCTCGGAGCTCGTCCTCGACGTCCTCCCTCCCTACTCCCCACACAATTCACCTTTGAAGCAACGTCGTTTAGATAATGCACATATGAATAGCTTGTTAGTAGATAGGATTCAAGTTGGCCTCGTTAGGTCTGTGTGCAATGTACCATATTTTAGACTTATTATTTTAGGGTACCTTGATTTTACCACTCAATATGTAAGTATTACATCTCTAATCCAGGTTTGTCAGAGCAAAAACAAACAAGCATCCAAAATAGCCGTCTAGTAATACTTGCTATCGTCGTAATGTGCGGCGGCTTCATCTCTCTGATCACTCTTGATCTCTTCTAGATATGCTTGATAATGGCGCTGCGCTTCCTCGTAAACACATCTCAATAAAGACTCATCTGAACAGAGGATATTGATGTTCTGTAAAGCCATGGAACTCCCATCTTTCACTGCAATCATGTAGTGCCACAAGCCCTCTTTCTATTGCCTGCATCAGCCTCCGAATAACCCAAATGATTTCTGCCTATTACACTTCCTCCCATGGCTGCTAGCTCAAAGTAATGTATAGCCTTCTTCTTATCTACTTCCACACCATGACCTAACTCGTAAGCACTACCAACATTTGTTCAATGATTCGGCACAACCTAGCTCTCCTGCCTTTTGCCAAAGCTCTAATGCCTTTGTATAGTTTTGTGCAAAACCGTAAAGCCCTTCGGAATGGTAACACCCAAGATTGTAGATTGCCTGTGTATCGCTCATATCCGCACGTTTATTGTATTGTTTAATTCTTTCTCTCTCTAAAGCAACCTCCCCAGCAGAATAAGGGGGTAGGCTTCTGCAAAAGGGACAAGTATCAGCAAGTACATTGCCTTCATGATCATAAACTGGGGCATACATGCATCCACTGCAAATAAACTTTCCACAGCATACCATGTATGTTCTTCCCGTAACTAACGTTGGCAACCGAATCATGCAGATTGGACAGTCTCCATATAGTTGTGGCGGCTGTTTAAACAACTTTTCATCGTGTAATTCTTTGGCCTTCTTCTTACACTCCTTCTTATGTTGAGGCCGGTGTGCAATCTGACAATCTCTATTGCAATATTTAACCAGCTTACATGCCGTACATGCTTTTAGATTAATACCGGCCTCTTCTCCCTTGCCACAATTGGCACATACTAGTGTTTCTGATGATGACGTGTTAATGCTCATATGATGTGTATGTATATCTCTCTTCACCTGACTAACTGTAACTTACGGAGTGATACTACACAATATAATGCTACTTTTATGATGTACCAAATCAATACCTAACCGGTGGATAATGCAATGGCACAATATAATAGAAGATAGATAATAGAGCCAAAGCAATAATGTGCACCAATATTTAGTGTTTTGCAATTGCAACTTATGTGGTATCTCTTTCACTACTTTGATACACGACAAAC
>Ga0214478_101570_pt1 | contig 11128 bp, 14 predicted proteins | sample M1_20Mar14CPVII9_2_FD_178001 | JGI IMG/M metagenome (GOLD analysis project Ga0214478, IMG submission 178001) | Marine eukaryotic communities from Monterey Bay, California, United States - M1_20Mar14CPVII9sort6BwellD7 | ecosystem: Environmental > Aquatic > Marine > Unclassified | place: USA...
TTTTATGGGACTGAGATTAGGTCTCTTTCTGTGTTTGAAAGATCGGGGTTCGGCTAGAACGCTCTCGATGTTCCAGGTATCTAAATTTGTATTGATTCCTATGTTAATTTGACAAAATGTCGCACCAACACTCGTGTCACTATCCCAAAACTATTGCTCTTTCGCGGGTAAGCGCTCTCAATTTTCATTCAACTGAAATAAAGAGTTCGGTTGTACCATTATTGATAAACAGATACAAATAAATAAGTAGTAGTTTGACACAATACAATATCTAAATTATATTGCAACAAAAGAAAGAGAGTGATAATAATAGATATCGATAATACCCTCCCCCTAACCTAACACGTCAGGGCATACAATCGTCATCGATATAAAGTAAGTTAGAGTGAGTATTAGTGAGTAATCATATGCTAACATACACGATCGTTCTTTCTTTATTGCAATATACTAATTGAACATATTGCCCACTTCTTGTCTCTACGTACACAACAACTCTTATAGACACAAAACAAACAATAAAGTATCATGAAATATAAAAAGTCACAACAACCACCCAAAGTTATCCGTGCATCCACTGCCTCTATTGATATTAGTGGATCCCTCACGGGTTCACTATCAGACGAAGATGTTGCACCCATGTCATCCATCAAGGTTTGTGGCAGCCGCGGCAGTAGCAGCAATGGCATAGGACGAAAGCGTCGTATTGTTAGGGTATCAACTCGATTCCTAATCTTTACATTAATGATTGTAACATCCGTTGCATTCATTGTTGGTACTCTATCTCGTATCGTTCTATTGGGTAGCCTTGGTATTGTAGTACATCCCTTGGTTGATACTCCACTAGTAGTCAATCGGTACTATTCCAATCTGCTACAAGAAGATACCACATCCAAAGTAACCGTTGATATGGTAACTCAATTACCCAAACCAATTGCAATTCATGATGTACCATTAACAACATTTACATCTACACACTTCCCACAAGATGCAGCTAGGACTAGTCATACTGTACACATTGATCGTCAACTTATGACACGAAAGGTAGAAGAGGATGATTATTCAGCCATTACTTCTTCTTCTGATGAAGAGGTACATCTACCAAGTGGTCAACATTTACTAATTGATATTAAGAATGTTGATTCGAACTTTTTAAATTCGGAACAACTATTGGCAGAGGCCATGGTTCAGTTAGTGAATGAGAGTAAATTGACTTTGTTGAGTTATCATTGTCATTCGTTGATACCCATGGGTGTTAGTTGTGTGGGTGTACTATTGGAGAGTCATGTAAGTACTTATGTATATACTTTTGATCATATCTTATGCAGATGCAGCATGTAAGTTTCGAGTACTCACCATTTATCATATCATATCTTTCAGGTTGCCTTCCATACCTTTCCAAAACAAGGTGTCATTACTATGGATCTCTTCACATGTGGAGGAGGTCTATTGATACCTCTCCTTCCATTGATAAAGAACCTATTCGGTATCCCAAGTAGTCAAGATTTAACAAGTCCACTGTCTCCTCCAATGATGACATGGAGTCATAAACTTCGTGGATTTCGTGATGAATCTCCAGAATACAATGAAATGGAAAACCCGCTTGATCAAGAGCTTGGTCATGAATTCCTCTCACGACATGACTTTGAGATGAAGATCCCATTAGCATCCGAAGAAACTGACTTCCAACACGTTGACATATACGAGTATATCATCCCACGAGAACGTGGCTCACTAGCCTCATATGAAAGATCATTATCTAATGATGAATCATACGAATCTCTTCATCCAGAGCTATACCGTCCCAACAAGGTCCTCTTCCTCGACGGAGTACAGCAAAGTACTTTATATGGGGAGGCTGCATATCACGAGGCTTTAGTTCATCCGGCTATGATTGCTCATGCAAATCCAAAGCGTGTGGCAATCATTGGTGGTGGAGAAGGAGCGACACTTAGGGAAGTTCTCAAACACAAGTCTGTTGATGAGGTTGTCATGATTGATATTGATGGCGAGTTAGTTGGAATGTGTCGAGAGCATCTTCCAGAATGGTCAGACTGTACTGATATGGAAGGAAGTGATGCAAAGTCATGTTTTGATGACTCACGATCCACAGTTTTGTTCGATGATGCATTCAACTACTTTACCGATTATGAAGGAGATACTGCCGAAAAGTTTGATGTCATTATTATGGATGCTCTAGACCCGGAGAAAGCAGTTGAAATAGTTGGTGCTCTCTATTCAGGGAAGGGACACTTTGTTGACTCGCTATACAATGCCCTGTCAGACGACGGAGTGGTAAGTTGCGCTGATTATATTGATATGTTTCTATTTCTTAGTTTTCTTGTTCTGACACACATCTTGTGTCCTTTTGAATCATATCTCAGTTTGTAGTACAAGTCGGTGAGTCTGAGCACATTGTCAACCCTGCAATCGGGACTGGACTATCCCATGGCAAAGGACAGCTCATCAATTCCATTATCAAGGCTGGATTTGCCAGTATGCATACCTATGATGAAGGGCATAGTCATTTCGATGCGCCGTGGACTTATCTTATCAACTTCAAAGACTACAAGTCCCGAGCAAGTTGGTATAGAACGGCACCCGAGATTGATATCCAGATCCACGGTCGCTTTTTTGGCACCAGGTCGGGGCGGCCAATGCTGCACTTCTTTGATGCACCAACAATGATAGGCTATCAAACTCCGCCAAAAGCCGAAGAGACAACTCATTGTAGAGTTGAAGGTGTGTCTGAGTATGAATATGAATGCGAAGAGTACACAGGATTTGATCTTTTTCATGATCATGTTATCCCAATGTCTCACCTCGAGGCCCGCAAGAGTTCAGATAGATATGGTGGTAGGGCACTCTATGCAGCACGAGATATACCACAAGGCATGGCTCTGCCCCTTAGCATAGCGGTGACATCGTTCCACGTCTTACCATCGACATGGTCTATTATTGAACAGCTCTATGAATGGGCGGCCGACGAAGATGCGAATGCCGAGATGAAGTATGTGGAAGATGAGCTTGACAGTATGTTCACTTTTACAGAAGGATATGGTTACAAAGCCTCTTTGCTGGTAAGTAATACTGTTAATTGACTGTCATTAGTTATCACGTCCAGGTCTAACCTATATCTATCTATCCATGCCACAGGGAAAGAAGCACTTCACTATTGACTCTAGTATAACCACATTTTGCAACCATGGCTGTAACGGAACAGCCAACTACGGAGAGGAAGAAGATATCGGCTTGACAGAGATGACTGTTGACTTGAAGAATCCTCCAGAAGAAGTCTTCAATAAAGCAGCTGTCCATAGTCCTGTATTTGGACGTCATCTCCGCCAGATCCTTGGTGTGGGAGGTTACACTCTCCGTGACATTAAGAAGAGAGAAGAAATCAAGTGCAATTACCTCTCGTTCGTTGGTAATCCAGAAGATTTTGAAGAAGAGGTAACTGACTTGCGTAGTATGTGTTCTGGAGAAACAATGGGAGAGATCTTCGAGTACGAGGAGGGTAAATAGTGAAGTGAAAGTGTGGCCGTATACATGTTTTATGCACATATCAAATGTACATAGAAACTCTCTGTCTCGAAAGTATAAGTATAAACAAAAGCTATTAGATGTTACATTTAATTGCTTGGCCATATCATCTGAGCAACACTAGGCAGGGGACTTCTGCATTGGCAAGTTACAATGCATTGCTCTGTTCATTTCATCAGGTAGAATCATCTCGACTGTTCCTAGCATCATGAGCATTGCTGTCCTATTCAATACATCCTCCTCTTCTTCAATTCTATCTCGTTTTATTCTACCCGACATACTTCTCACTATGGCAAGAGCACGGCATGATATAGGTCTACTCATATTCAAATGATAATCTGATATTATCTCTTCTCCGCTTCTATAACCACTCCCTTCAGAAGCATTTCTAGCATTGCCATTGGTCCAAGTCAATATCTCACGAAGCATATTCATACTCTGATCATAGTTCTTGATGAAAGTTGTTTCAAATTGTTGACTTTGATAAAACCAACCAAGAAATACTCGATCGATATCAAAGTGATACAGATTGCCATCACCATCCAATATGATTTGATAATCATCTGCAAGTAATGGTATATGTTGTAGAGCTTCAATGGCCTTCATCGTATCCTCTCTTAATGTACTCTTAAACGAAGATTTGTGTGTAGATTTGTTGTTTCTTTCTCGAAAGAGATGCTTCACTTTATCATAACCCTTTGGTGGCATTACAATTAACCAAGGATCTTTTGCTATTTGTATCTTTTGCACTACAGCGTATTGATTTGAGTAATACATTGGCAATGGCGCTTCTCTGCTTCTCTTCCGTTCTGTGTATGTTTTATTGTGTGATTCTGGCATAGGTATCATCTTAACCTTCTTCGGTTTGTCTATATATAAATGCTTGATATTGAAGTTTGACTTCATATACTCTGCAACTTGGTATGCGATTGATGCTTCTGTTTGAAATTGAATATCAGTATAGTGATTGCTATGTATAAGGTATCCCACGTCCTCATTCATCTTGTCACGAAATAGACATTTGTATCTGCCACAACTCAGCTCTTTAGTCAAATCCATCTTTTTCCAAAAGTTGCTAGATGATAGTCTTTGCAATTCTATAATGTCCTTTGCTCCTCTGATGTAGTCTGTATGATTCTTCCTTTCTGTTTCTATTATATGATAAGATCTCTTGCTGCCCAAGAAATCATAATCGGAGAATGATAATCTACAAACCAAGCATATAGCAATGAAGAACAATGTATAATGTGCTTTAAACTTGAAGTGCTGGTGTGATGATATTATATGTACTGGTATCGAGCAATCTAAGATAGATGGACGATGCATTTTTTTTACTTATACTCAAACTTCTCTCTCGCAATTAAACTCCGCCGCCTCCGAAAGTGGCAATCCACTCTCCCCTTTGATACTGATAGGCTAAAGCTTGATGATATTCGAGGCCCTTTATCATATCATAGGTTAAATAATAGTATTGTCGGGTCGTCGGTGGCATTTTTATTTCTTCAATAGGATACCGCTGAAATCTTTTTGCATCCTCTCCTGCTACTGCTATTGTGATGGTGTGATAGTATGAATGTACCAATTACTCTCAATATCATGATATTTAACACTATATTCACCTTCATAATATTCCATGTTACTGTCGCTTCAGTACTCTCATTCATTAATGTACCCTCACCTTCGATAGAAACACAAACATCAACGACATGTTTGATGACAAGTCACCAGCCATCACTTAAAAGCCGATATACCCCAACAACAACAGATCCTCCTCCGCCGATATCAATGCCAGTGTGGTCATTATCATGCCCTGTCTCAACTTTACCGAGTGATTCTTACTTGAGGAGTAGAATGAGCATACTAACATATGTTACTCCAGGTAAGTAAAGTTTTGACAAATATCATGTGCTCGATTAATGTCCCCTTTATTGCTTTCTCACTCATATTGTACATCATCATATCATACTCATATTCAATTATTCGATTAGTATCTGTATCATTACCAAAGTTGTGGGCAATATCTCTCTTCAAAACTTCACTAACAAGATGTGTATTTCTTGGAGTATCCGAAAAAGGAGGAGAATACAATGACATATCCGCAATCTCATCATCAGTTAATACCATGCCAGGAACAACTAATAGTGTACGAAGACGGAATGCAATGGGAGAAACAGGAGTGATAGGCTCAGTTGAGGGTGCAACAGGTTGGAGAAGTGCAAGATCCGATAATGTGGAAAGAAGTTGTGGCATTGGAATATTGCAATTGTTATCACCAAACCAATCTAAATTGGTAGAAGTGCTTGGCAAGAAGACAGGATGGGATCCTAAAGTTAATAAGAGAGAGGAGTGTGCTAGTTTGGGCAATGAATGGGTATCAATTACTGGAAGGTATGTGTATCTTTGATTGTTATGCGGGGTATCTTCTTGTATCTTCTTGTCTCTAACCATCTTTTTGTCCACCGTAGTGATGATGAGATACAATTTGATGTACTACCGAACTGTGCATCTTATATACAAGTAAAACTGAAGCGTGTAACTGATGGAGGAGATCATGACGTTGCAATATGTGAGGTAGTAGGAGTTGGTACATGGAACAATGAAGAGCAAACTGTAGTCTGGCAAAGCGACGACGATGACAAACAATCTACAGCTGCCTTGGATCATACATCAGTATTGTATTCTGGAAAGTTACGACAAGAGGGAGTCATTTGAGTTGATTAAAGGAGAAGTCAAGATGAGTATGTAGCTTAGAGTAAAGAGGGAATCATTTTGGGGTGATAAATGATTGGGCTGCTATCCTACATACTTGCATGCATAATTTTTAGAGGAAAGTATCCTTTTATTCTTATTTTTGATTCAAACTTCAACAACTCTCATGTATTGTACTAAGTACTACTTCTTCAATATGATGGACCTACCAAATGAAGCGCTAACATCAATCTTTACATTTCTTAATCCTATTGAATCAGTCTCTTGTAGAGCTGTTTGCAAGCGGTGGAGTAAATCAGCCGGTCAAGGCTTAGTACTTCTAACAGTGAGACGTCCACCTAAAGAAAGGTTTTACCTAGTTAAACATATTATAGGATATATCACATTCAATGGTCGAATACAAACAAGAGATACGAATGGTAAGGATAATCAAACAGCAATACATACAGAACCTCAGCGTACTAGGGGTCATCTTCTCAAGCCTTCTGCATCAATAACACAAGATGTGCAAAATGATAATAATTTGTCTGATGTGTCTATTACTTTTGCAACAGACCGGTTGAAGGATACAGAACGCGGTCATTTAATAGAAGAATGCCGAAATGTAAATTCTCGCACAGATGCATTAGAAGCTGGGTATGTATTATCAATGAGATCAGGGGGGAGTAACCGTCGGCATCTTTGTGCTATTCAGGTAGAAGGAACACATCGATTTTTTACACTTGATTTGAGCACTACATCATCAAAGGCGGTATACTGTTATCGGTCTCACATTGGAGATGATATAGAATTCGATCAAATGATGAAACCAAAGAAGCAAAACACACTCCGTAGTATTTTGGGGGAGCTTGATTTATCAGGACTTCACCATCTAAGAGAATTGTCAGTGAGAGGATGCTCAAAGTTAATTAACCTGAAACTACCACAATCCCTCATATCTCTAGATGCTGGAGGTTGTACGGAGCTGTGTCGAATCAATTTCCCAAATGGAGCAGATTGTCTAAAAAGTCTTGATCTAAATGGATGTCGTGCACTTGATCAGCCATCAGGTTTACTTGGTCTGTACACCCCCAAATCAATGCAGGGTATTATCCATTTAGATATTAGCAGCGTGAAAGGATTAGATGATGTTATTTGCAGTGCATTAACATCGACTGCATCTCTGGAAACCTTCTCTTGTAGATATGCAGCAACTGATAATGTTATCAAAGCGCTTGCCGGATCGGGCTCAGCTGCCTCAAACTTACGACTAGTTGATATTGCATTCAGCAAGGCGGTGACTGATGAATCAGTAGAGTTGCTAGCCAGGAGTGCTACAAAGTTGGAGAGACTGAATATGAGAGGGTGTAAGAAGATTACTGCTGGGTGTTATAATAATATACCAATCTACCTGGAAAGACGTCGTCAAAACAGAGAAGATGATAGTAGTTTGTTGGAGGAAGATGAAACTCTAAGGTCGCATTCTAGGAAGAAAGGAGATAACCTTTTCTACTTCTGTCAAGGCAATCAAGGCAAGAGGAAAAGATGAGGATAGAAAGAGTCAAATGCTGTGGATAATCTACCTTGGGGTCGATGGGGAGTTAACACGAGGGGAATCATATCTTATCATGCATGATTGACGAACATTCACGTGTTACAGTGCTTCAAATTTGCAGTATCAGTATACAACTTATTGGTTATCATCATTAGTATACAATATGTTCTTCTTAAGGTGGCCAAAGATTCTGAAATTTACTAAGAAACAGAACAGCGTGGTTGCTGATAATAATGCTGATAGTAATGATGATGTTAGTAATAATGATTATAATTATAACAAGAATGATGATAACAAGGATGATGATAAGAATAACGATTTAAATATTCACTGCAGTATCATCGGTGCATCAGATGAGGATGACAAGGCAATGTTTGACTCCTATGATATCGTCCAAGGAAGATACGGCATCCTAAATATCAAGCAAAGTCATCAAAATAGACTCTCCCTACGGCTTGACGGTTTGGATAGTACACGGGTCAAACGTTTAGGGCTCCTCCTAAGACAACAAACTACTTTAACATATTTATATCTATCAGGTAGCCCCAACGACAAGTCAAGCGTTATTTGGCTGTGTCTTGGGCTTGAACTGAACCGTTCAATTGAAACTTTGAGTATTAGCCGACTACGTTTAAGGGGAACAACCAAGATGCATATATTAGGGCCTTTCTTGATACACAATTCCTCTCTTCAAAAGCTCAGTTTACACCACTGCAAATTGTCACACAAAGATATCAACTATCTGGGAAATAAGTTATCACATCGCTCATCCAATACTCTAGAAGAGCTCGATCTAAGTTGCAATTTCATTGGCGACAATCATTTGGATGAACTCGTCTCGGCCTTGATTGAGATGAACAGTGTGAAGCGTCTTAACTTAAGTCATAACTACATAGTAGGAAAGGCTGTCATGTCTTTGAAACGGTTACTTGGAAGCAATTCTTCAATCGAGGAATTCGATATAAGTGCAAATCATGGACGTTGGACCTCAGTTGATGCTGAAGCCGCTGTATGCTTGATTCGGAGTTTGCAGTATAACCACACGTTGAAACATTTAAACTTCGGGAGAAAAGTCATTCGACCGGATCTTTCTGATGAAGAATGGTGGAGTATCGTACTACCATGTGTATTACAGCTGATCTGTGACACAACTTCGATCGACAACACATTAAACTCCAACCACACTCTCTCCAGTATTGGACCAAATCTATTCCAAGATCCCGAAGAGATGAGGAGCTTCTTTGACATTGAATCTAATTCTGAAGATACCATCAATTCTTTAGATGAATTATATAATCGATGTCTTGGTGATGACCTAGCACAATTACTGCATTCAGCATACTGTACAAACTATGACTGGTTTGGAGAAAGAAGAAGTGTAGCAAAGGCTCAGGATAAGATCACCCGGAGTCATACCCGAGGCGATTTCAATATTGGAGAAGCTTCAATCGATGTAGCTGCTCTACCTCAAGTTTTATCTTTGATTTGTGATAACCTTGATGCCTTCTTTCGTATCGTTAACGCAAGACCAGATCTATGTGCTCAAAGTTCTAGTATTTCAAGCCTACTCAGGGTCTGTCAAAAGGATAATGCATATTACCAATATGAAATTGGCAAGCTTCAGTTAGAAAACAAACGTCTTAAAGATTTGCTCAATCCCTAGAGACTGTAAATCTCTTTTGTGGTGTTGGCGTTAGTGCTATATGATACCCACTAGGAGTTATGCTAAATGTAACCACTATGTTATTTCCCGTTCCACAATTTATCATCTTAGTGTTATACTACAACTAGAAAATCATTGAGCATGAGGTCGTGCAAACAAAGAAGCAATAGTAAACTGCCAATCCCTCTCCTGAACTGCGATATTATCACTAGTAACCCCACCTCCCGCGGCTTGTCTCTTCCTATACATTTCCCTATCCTTCAGCTTATCCTTAACCAACCCACCCTCTGGTTCACGTACTCTTGGTCCATCACCGGCATTGCCACCCGCATTACCACCTCTACCACGTTGTTGTCTAATAAGTTCATTTCTATACCCAAGCATTTGTGCGGCAGCAACCTCAGCCGATACCTGATCGCGTTCACCTAACATTACCTCAGTTGTTTCTTGTTTATACTTTTGCTTGGCAACTGATACTGCCTTCTCAATCTCATTAAATTCACGTTTACGTCGATCAGATTCACGTTGTTCAGAGGCTATACGATCGGCTATACATCGTTCTTCATCGGCACGTTGTGATTGACGTATGACAATTTGTGATCGATTAGCTTCCTCATATGACTTTACTTTTGCCTTGGCTTCTTCTGCATTTGGTTCTTCATTAACTATACTAAATACTATTATTTTTGTTGTGTGATGTGTTGTATTGTTATTGGGAGGGGCAATACAGAGTTGAGTGGTTTAAAGTTTCAAACCTCATATAAGAAAGACAATTCAAAACAAAACTTACTTATATCTTCCACTTCTTCCAAGTAGTTATTGTATTCTAATAATGTTGGAAAATCGGATTCAGCCTTGTTATAACTATACCCCGATAGTAATAGAGAATAATAGTGTTGCAATTTGTGTTAGACTTAGAGTAACATGCAAATCATAGTATGTGCACATCAATCAACATATATTATGAACAAAACTTACATTTTCAATATCCTGCGTCTCCAACTAGTATCCTTCTCACACTGTACATCATCTAATGTGCGTGTTGATAATGTCACGCGTTTGACAATAGTTTCACATATTGGACAAGGGAATGTTTTACGTCTTGATAATTCTCTTTCAACACAGGATGTACAGCTGTTTTGTATAATGTGTATTATAATAAATATGACGTATGAGGAAAGTTGAATGGTAACAGTTGAAATTAAGTATGCAAAGTATTGCATATATAAAACAAACATAGTATACTTCCAACAAAACAACCATATTATAAACAACTTACAACTGATGACCACAACCAACTGTGGCATTAGTTTGCAATGTATTCTGTGTCGTCAAGTTTGATGAATCACCCTCGGTTAATCCACATATTGCACAGCTGAATAGATTTTGATCATCGGCGTTGTTATCGTCGTATGAATCCATGACTTGTATTTGATAGAGGCGTGAGAGGTAAAGGACGATACCGATAGCCTACACTCTCTAGAGGCTTTCAAACTCGCGATGGTATCCTTTATGAACACGCCCAGTAAGACCACTAACTACTGACACTGAGTGCTGGTGCGACATTTTGTCAAATTAACATAGGAATCAATACAAATTTAGATACCTGGAACATCGAGAGCGTTCTAGCCGAACCCCGATCTTTCAAACACAGAAAGAGACCTAATCTCAGTCCCATAAAA
>Ga0214478_101574_pt1 | contig 11114 bp, 7 predicted proteins | sample M1_20Mar14CPVII9_2_FD_178001 | JGI IMG/M metagenome (GOLD analysis project Ga0214478, IMG submission 178001) | Marine eukaryotic communities from Monterey Bay, California, United States - M1_20Mar14CPVII9sort6BwellD7 | ecosystem: Environmental > Aquatic > Marine > Unclassified | place: USA...
CAAAGCCATCCCATGTATAGGTAAGGACTTGGGAATGTGTACTATAGAATATGCATCACTCATGGTGGAGTTATGACAAGACGGCTACACCTCGAAGACAAGAGAATCCCGACTTTTCGAGGGAAATCGAGCTGAGCGAGTCGTATGTTTGGGTGTGAACCACTACCTTGTTGTGCTCTATTTTCCTGCCAGTGCTTGTCAAAGCCATCCCATGTATAGGTAAGGACTTGGGAATGTGTACTATAGAATATGCATCACTCATGGTGGAGTTATGACAAGACGGCTACACCTCGAAGACAAGAGAATCCCGACTTTTCGAGGGAAATCGAGCTGAGCGAGTCGTATGTTTGGGTGTGAACCACTACCTTGTTGTGCTCTATTTTCCTGCCAGTGCTTGTCAAAGCCATCCCATGTATAGGTAAGGACTTGGGAATGTGTACTATAGAATATGCATCACTCATGGTGGAGTTGTGACAAGACGGCTACACCTCGAAGACAAGAGAATCCCGACTTTTCGAGGGAAATCGAGCTGAGCGAGTCGTATGTTTGGGTGTGAACCACTACCTTGTTGTGCTCAATTTCCTATCCAATGCTTGTCAAAGCCATCCAATGTATAGGCAAGAGGACTTGAGCATATGCATCACTCATGGTGGAGTTACAATCACTGGATGGCTACACTCTCGAAGATGAGAATCCCACCTTTTATTCATAGTCATTCTATGTATTACTATTGTCATTTTTTAGTTCATTGTATTTATTGAAGACTCATTACTTACTCTATGTTTATGATGTAAATTGGTTTTTATGTTTTTCTCATGTAGGAGGGAGGAGGGAGGTTTTCAAATTGTGAGAAAGAGAAAGCTTTCTCTCACGACTGATTGGTGGACTCCCTATTGTGGAAAATTGCTTAGTATGTAATAAAGACAAAACAAAACTCACGCACCCAAAGTTTAGGGTGAACCGTCCAATATTGCATACAGGTATTGGAAATAGTACAGAATAAACACTGCAGTTAATAGTTTCTATCAACGATTGTATTAATCGGCGGTGGAAGTGTAAAATTTGAGTATAAATATCATATAAACAAACAAGTGCACCATCAAATTATTTTTAGCTAATACCTAAAATGACAAGAACTAGTAGAAGAGTTGCTGCTGCTGCATCATCATCGGTAAGTTATGGTATTGTATGTGTGTGTTATTTTAGATTATATAACTGTTGCAATGGTATATATATCTTACTTTGTATCATCTCTAATTTTATACATATATAAAAATACTTTTTGCACACACATGTCACATACACCATCTTCTCTTTTTAGGACAATGAAACTGAAGGACGTAGATCAAAACGCGCACGGGCCCAAACTCAATTCTTTACAGATACTACCCAACAGGGAAGTTATGAAAGGGATGACGAGGAGGATAGTGACGGCGGATCGGCAAGTGAGGGCGAAGAGTCAAATGAGTCTTCCGAAGATGAACAACTTCCCGTACGTCGTAAGTCTTCTAGGTCTAATGCCTATCGTGCTAGTATGAGGGATCCAACTACTTCTGAGGGTTTAATTAGAGATGATGAACCAGAGAGTAGTAGTAGTGGTAAGAAGAGTAGGGCGAAACGTCAAGCTAAACGTTCATCTTTAGAACATGGTGATAGTGAAGATGAAGATATGTATGACTCTCCACCAAGGAATAAGAAGAAGGCAGCTAGTAAAAAACCCGTGGTTAAATCTCCTGCCAAACGTCATTCCAAACGTCGTAAATCCACGCGTGTGGAGTATAAACCCGATTCTGAATCATCCGACGATGAAAGTCTCATGACAGAAGATGAAGAGTCTGATGAGGAAGGAGAAGAAGAAATGGAAATGAAGATGAATAAAGTTATTGCATGTAAATCAATGACATTGAAGGAGTGGAAGGAGGTTTGTTCGAAAATGAATACATCTGAGGTTACCAATGGATCACGGTGGATACAGGAGGAAACTGATGAATCTGTTGATGAAGAAACAAAGTACGAAGAACGATTTTTAATCAAGTGGAATGAATTAAGTTTCTTACATTGCTCATGGGAGACTGAAAAGGATTTAGTACAATTCTGCGAGGGTGCTAAAGGAAGATTGAGTACATTCTTCAGGAAACAGACGGATGGGATGTTGTATGAACCAGATGAACGGTTAGACGGGGTGAGTTTATGTAATTAATTTTGTGCACATGATGTGTTTCAATTAGTTTTATATATCTCTGTAATCTCATATTCACCCCTACACTTCCACCTGTTATTTTCGTATATTATAGGATTACTTTGATCCTTCGTGGGTTACAATTGAACGAATTCTTGAGGAGGTAGAGGAGGAGGATGAAGATGACGAAGATGGGGAGGAAACAGCTATCATTCTTGATGTGAACGACCCCAACTTTGAGTCTGGCACTGGAAGACAATTTCAAATCAAATGGGGAAACAAAAACTATGCAGAAAGTTCCTATGAATTTGAACGTGATTTGATTCTCAATGAGGTGGAATATAAGGAGCAACTTGAATCATATAACAAACGCAAGGTGAAACCAACGAGGGAGGAAATGAAAAAGCTTGAAAGTAAATCTGAGATGAAGAGATTATTCAAGATATTTGGGGATAATGTTAAAGGCGTATCGGATGAACAGCAGGAGGCGGACGTGAAAGAGTATCAGGACATTCTTGCTGCGCGTGAGTTCAAGAATGGGGGACAATTGCGTGATTATCAGGCAGAGGGTGTATCGTGGATGATGTCCAATCATGTCAACAAGAGAAGTTCCATCCTGGCTGATGAGATGGGGTAAGTTGGTACAATATGAATACAGTATGAATATAATATGCGTCACTTGTTCAGATCTTTTCTAACATTATATGTTTTTCACTATTCGATATGATAGACTGGGAAAGACGATCCAAACGGCCACCTATGTTAACACCGTGTCAGAACAACTTGCTACTCGTGGTCCCTTCCTAATTGTAGCTCCCCTCTCTACCATCCCTCATTGGTACCGTGAATTTACCGGATGGACAGATCTAAACGCCATTGTTTATCATGGGTCAGCCTCCGATCGTGATTTTGCTCGTAAGGATGAATTCGCCTACCCCGTGGATAGAGAATCAGACTGCGCCTTCAACCAACGGTACCTTCATAAGGTTGCCAAAAAGTGGCGTGGCAAGTGGGAGAAGACGTGGATGGTTGATGTTGTGATTACCACCCCAGAGATGCTGGTTACGGAGGACTATGCGGAACTGGCAGCCATTAAATGGGAGATTCTAGTTGTCGATGAGGCCCATCGCCTTAAGAATCATAACTCCAAGTTGGCCCAGAACCTTCGTGACTCTCGTTTTGAATTCAATCGCTCCTTACTGTTGACTGGGGTAAGTTGTTTTATTTTGCTGTTGTATATTATAATGATTTGAATCTCCTATCTAACTCTTCAATATCAATCTTTACAGACACCAATTCAAAACAATATGCAAGAATTATGGACACTCCTAAACTTTATTAACCCCGATACGTTTGACGATCTTGATGACTTCCTTGAGCATTATGGTGATATTAAGAGTAAGGAGAAAGTGGATGAACTTCATGAAACAATTCGCCCCTACATTCTTCGTCGGTTGAAGGAGGATGTGGAAAAATCTGTACCACCAAAGGAGGAAACCTTGATTGAGGTCGAGCTCACTGTATTGCAGAAACAGTATTACCGTGCCTTATATGAGAAGAATTTGAAGTTTCTTCATCGCAATAAGAAGAGCGCTGTAGACGGGCCAAGCATTAACAACCTTGCAATGCAACTACGAAAGTGCTGTAACCACCCCTTTCTTCTGACGGGCGTTGAGACAGAAGTGCGATCGCAAAGCCCCAATACTGATGATGTTGATTCATTAGTCAATGCATCCGGAAAGCTTGTTCTTTTAGACAAGCTCCTCCCTCGTCTCAAAGCTGATGGCCATCGCATTCTAATCTTCTCCCAATTCAAAATCATGCTCGACATCATCGAGGACTATTTGAACTTACGTGACTTTAAGAATGAACGTATCGATGGCTCTATTACCGGTATGAAGCGTCATGCGGCGATTGATAGGTTCCAGGCAAAGGACAGTGGATCGAGGGAACAGCCATTTATTATGATGCTATCAACACGTGCTGGAGGCGTTGGTATCAACCTCACAGCAGCGGATACTTGTATTATTTTTGACAGTGATTGGAACCCCCAGAACGACTTGCAAGCCCAGGCAAGGTGTCACAGGATTGGTCAGACGAAGAATGTCAAGATCTATCGCCTTCTCACCCGTAAAACATATGAGATGCAAATGTTTCACATGTCTTCAATGAAAATGGGTCTTGATCAGGCAGTGCTGCAAGGGATTGAGAATAGTGGAGAGAAGGATATCATGACAAAGGAAGAGGTGGAAAAGCTTCTCAAACACGGTGCCTATGATATCTTCAAGGAGGACCAAGATGGCACCTCAGAGAAGGAGTCCAACGACTTTGTGTCCCAAGATATCGATTCCATCCTTGAACGCCGTGCCAAGACAGTTGTCCATGACAATACTGGTAGTAACAGTACTGCCAAGGGAGGTACATTCTCCAAGGCAAGCTTCAAAAACACTGCCTCTACGTCCAAAGAAGGAGAAGTTGATGTTGATGACCCAGATTTCTGGACCAAGGTTGTTGGAGAAGCAAAGGAAGAAGAGGATGAAGAGTTAGGAAAGCGTAAGCGTGCTAAGCAAAGTTACAACGAAAAGGAGTATCTGAAGCTGCTCGATGCACAAATCAAACATGGTGTCGATGAGGGTTCTGACAGCGACGATGCATCCCAATCGAGTGAGTTTAGTGATTTTGGGGAATCAGAAGACGAAAGTCTCAATCTTGATAATGAAGCGTTGGTAACAATCGTAAAAGCTACTAAGGCCAAGCGAAAGGATGAACGGTATCAGTGGGGAGGCTCTTCTTCATCAGAATGGAAACAGGGAGATGTAGAGAAGATTGTCAACAAGGCCCTATTATTATATGGATATGGAAATATTCCATTGGCTCAACTCATTGACAAACTGAGCTTATCAAAGTCAATGAAGCCTGAGGAGATGAAGAGAATGCTTTGGGCGTTGCCTCTCCTTAGCTTGCTTGAAGCCGCCGAGGATGATGCACAAGAGGCCAATCGCAAGGCCGAAGCTGCCTCGAAGGAGAAACAAGTTGAAGGAGGTGTATTGGCACAGGCTTCATCAGGTGATAAGTCGAATGATAAGTCGGCTGATAAGTCGGATGATAAGTCAAGTGACAAAACAGATGACAAGAAAGTAATTGATGTTGGCATGGAGGATAAGGAGGAACCGACCAAACCAGTCGAAAAGGAAACAAAGGATTTACTTGAGGAATCGTTCAAGACCTTATTGGTTAATAATGAATCATGGACTAAGAAGGCATTTGCTGATGCTGTGGCTTACTCCCAAAGTGTTACATCTGCTAGAGATAAAAAGCACGTTCAGAAAATCATGGATGGCCTTCACCCTGCCAAGAGCTGTTCTAACGAGGAAAACCCAGTGAAGATCAAGCTAGCCGCTGACTTTAATGAGAATGTCTGGCCAGCTCTTCGATCACGTGGGTGGAAGGATGAAAGGAAAAGCAAAGCAAAAGGCTTCACACATCAAGGGAAGACATTCAAATCGATTACTGCAGTGCTAGATGCTATTCCAAAGAGACATCCTGAGTTGACCAACATGACGAAGTCACTCATTTCTTCGGTGGCAGCATCTTGTAAGGAAGCAGACTCGACTGCTCCTGTTGCTGTTCTTGATCTTACTAATATAACAGCAAAGTCTCTCAAGACTTTCCTTATGGATTGCGCCCCTCTGCAGTTGCTTGCTGATCGTAAAAAGCCAAAGAGGGTCAACTTAAAACGACTACTAAACAAACTAGTCCTAATCAATGCTGTGCACGAGGTTGTTTCAACCTCCGATGCAAGTGTTGCGAAAGACGCCTCGATTGAAGAACGCAACTTACATCTGAGTACACTAATCAAAATCAATCCTCGTACATCACGACCTCATCCTGAATGGACATTGCTTCACGATGCAATCCTAACCCGAGCTGCTACAAAACATGGATGGATAGATTCAAACGCTGCAGTGGCGCTGTTGCCAGTGATAAGTCAATTCGTTGGGGTGCCCCCTTTGAAGTTGACTCGTCTAAGGCGGCAACAAATGACAAGGACGATGTATCTGACTCTGAGACAGAGAAGAAGTTTCAAGCAGAGTACGACAAGCTGAGTAGTACAGCCTCCCGAGCTGGAGTCTACTTGAAGGCGTTGATTGGAACCCATTCTGAGAATCTACCAGCACAAGTGATGAATGAGGTGAGTTAATTATTGTTTGTATAAGAGCAATTCTTCCTATATTATATACTAATGTTATACTGTGTATATATGTTGTTGTCTTCTTAGATTCGCGAACGCCTAATTGAATCATATGGCCTAACCCAAGACGAGTTGGACGAGGAGTGGAAGATTGAAGAAAGTGAGTTGAAGAAACTCCTCAAACCGTCCGGAGACAAAGCTGCCGATGAATGTGCATCACTTCCATCCAAAAGAAAGTTATTGAAACGGATCAAGAGACTTGCGGCGACATTTATTGGCAAGGGTGGCACGCCTGAGCAAGAGGAAACGGAGGAAACCCAAGATACATCAAACGACCTTTCTGGGTCCAACAACAACTTTGGATACCAGCTCATTGACCAGACTGATCGTCACAATATCCTTGTCTATAATATGATACACGGTCTTCTTTCTTTGAACAATAAGACGAAAGCAGAACCAGTCCGGTCCTACACAGAGTTGGTCTTCAATGAAATAAATGCTCGTATTGATGACCTTAACTCTGGCGAATCAGATGATAAAGCCTCATTAGTCAAAGAATGGAAGAAGACCAAGGAGGATATCAAAATATATCTGCAGAAGAGAGGAAAAGAGGCACGTGTTGCCAAGAATATCCTTAGGGTTATGGTAAGTCTTTTGTTTTGTTGCGAGTCAAGTTCATAAAACACATCACTTCTAATCTCTATTTCTCTCTACCAATATCTATTCATTGGCAGCTTGGAAGGGAACCGCAAGCGGCAAAGGCGTCAACAGATTCAGATAAGTTATTCCCCACAGTGGAGGAGAAGCCATCTGCGTCATCAACGGCAGCCAAGGCAGCAGCAACCAAGCTCAAGAAGAAGAGAGCCTTTACTGCTGCTGATTCTGCCCTCAACCGTGCCTTGTCCTCTGTCGTTGAAGGAGATGACGGCATCAAGGAGTGCCTTCGTCTGACATCCACTGAGATTCTCATACTCACTGTATTAGCAAGTCAAGGCTTGCCCGTTTTCTCGGAGGATTGGAGCACTTTAGTCGGAAATGATGTCATGATGTTAGATGTTGATCAAGATGGAGAAGAGGAGGACTTTAAAATATACTTCAGTGCCATGGGTGGTGTTATGCAAGCAGCAGCTGAAGTCTGGGAGAAGATTGCAACTCAAAAACTTGAAACAGAAATGGCACAAGTCAACAATATGAACAACATTACCGCGAAAGAGAAACAAAAGATTTCTATCCTTCAAAAGGATCGCACGTCGAAAGAAGCAACTTTGAGTGAAGCTCAAGCCTTTAATGGTGACCCTCTATCCTTTGCCAAGAAATGTATTCAGCTACTTGAGGCACTCAGGAAGAGTATGGGTTCAGTTGATACGAATTACGCTGGAGAGAAGAAGACTCGACAATTGAACAAAGCAGAGAATGGCCTTGGAACGAAAGTGTTGAGCTGGTTCTCAAAGGATCTGCAGAGGTGGGCAGCTCCTCTTGGCCTCGTTGACAAGTATGGTTGCATAAAGTACGAGACAAGTATTACTGCTTCGAGAGATCACCCACAATCTCACGATGCTGCCTTGATGACTAAGCGAGATTGCCGAACTGTCTTTATTCAAATTGCTCAACAGACTAGGCTTCGATCAATCTTCACAAAGATCAAGACTGACAGATTGTCTAAAGAGTTGATCCCCCGAGTTCTGAAGCTACCTGGTTTTGCCCACACTGAGTGGGATGCCAGCCCATCATGGTGGAATGCAAACAAGACGAACAGTGAATGCCAAGATGACCTTGATCTTCTTGTGGGTATTCTTGATTATGGTTATGGAGGGTTTGACTCTTTATTATTGCACGACTTTCCATTCTGCCAGCGGCTGGCAGCAGATGGCAATAATCAATCAAAGACATTTACTCGATCAACCGCTCAGACAAGGGTGAATCATCTCACCCGTGAGCTTCATGGTATTGTCGATACCGAAGAGATGATGAAACTTGTCCAAAAGCGCAAATCTAATGGGTCGGAGAGTAAGCCAAGCACGGGTAAGAAGAAGGCTAAATTAGGAGGCGGTGGTGTTCAATCTGGACTGCAGGCTTTTTTCAAGCGTGCACCAGCGGCAGAAGATAAGAAGAAGAATAAGACGCCTCCTACCTCACCAGAAGGTCACCCAGAACGTGATGGTCCAGATAGTGATGTTGAGATCATAGAGTCGAGATGAGGGTTCGTTCCTTGTATAAAGGTTGGGTTGTGTGCATATGCATGCTATAAGTCTATGAGTAGAGACAAGGGAATGATTAAGTGTTAAAAGAAAAAAGTTATATGTTTGTCTATCAGCTTCTCATCTATCGGTATTATATCAATTATATATACATATATTATACATATACATATCTATATAGCATGACTTATATTATATTATTTGTCTATCACTACCAGACTACACATCATAATGAAACCTTACTTTGTAATATTGCCAAGCTTCTCAATCTTTGCCATTAATCTCACAGCTTTTTCATTAGTCATTGGAGCATTCTCTACTGCCAGCTGCTCTTTAGCTTTTGTCCTTTCATCACTTCTCCCTTCATCGACGGAGACCTTATGAGCACGCAAAGCTTTTGCAAACTCTTCCTTAGTCACATGACCAAGTTTATATCCATCTTTGATTTCATTCAAACTTGGATCATGCCCGGCTGATGCTGATATCATAAAGTGTTTAAAAGTCCTGTCTAACTTTCCAACAAATTTCTGCACCTTGCCAAGCCAAAACCTTGCGTCTTCATGACCTCGAATTGCAGAGAGCTCAAAATGATACCTTGCCTTTTCACCATCAGCATCACTCCTCACACCCGATCCAAGATATTTATTGCCAAGATGATAATGGGCCTTATTTGACCCAAGGTCAGCTGCCTTTAACCACATCTGACAAGCCTTCTTTAGATTTTTCTCATAAAGAGGACCTCCACGTGCATATTCAAACCTAATGCATAAAAGGCATCTGGATCATTGATAGCTAATCGCTCCTCCATCAATTTCCTATTCTTTTCTGCACTGGTCACTGTCGGTGCCCTACAAAAAGGGCAAAGAGATTTCGATGCAAGAGCAATTAGAGCAATTCCTTCAACCATACTATGTGCGGGTGTATTTCCATTTATTTTGTTTTGAATATCAAAAGATGGCTTTAACAAGCAACCACAGCATATAAATTTCCCACAACATGTTTGATAATTATGTTGTGTGGTAAGTGACATCGGTAGGAAACAGATTGGACAATCATCTGGTTTTGGCGGATCCTTAAAAAGTACATCATCATCATGTAATTCTTTAGCAATCTCTTTAATGAAAGATAACTCATCTTTAACAATTTGAATGTCCTTGGTCTTCAAATCCTCACGACCACACCCGAATTCTGATGCTTTTTCAAGTGAGACAAGGGCCTCTGATTTGTAGTTTAATCCGTACAACGCCAAACCACGATACAAATATACTTTGCCAACAAGGTCCGGTTCAAACAGATACTTATCTAAATCTAAATCCTTCAACACTTCAATATATTTACCAAGTTCGAATCGAGCTAATGACCGACTCATATGAAAAGATGCAATATCAAAATTTCGTTGTGCCTCTTCTCCCGCACTACTCAAGTCATACGATAATATTTCTATACCCTTTCCATACAATACCTCAGCTTTTAGATAATTTTCGATACCCATGTTTATATCAGCACGGCGGTTTAACTCTTGAAGAGCTGCGTGTCGTGATGATATTGTATTGGGATTAGCCGCCGATATAATTTCATCATCCGTAAATTTAGACCATTCGTCATCAGCAGAGGTAGATTGTTTAACTTTTGACATGTTCAATACTCTCCTGATACAAATATTAATACCTCTGCGCGGCGACTTATATCTGCTTAGGTACTACGCTTGAGTTTATAGGGGGGAGCAAATGTCGATTCCGGGTGCTCAGCACCCCTAAATCCCCCCACTAGATATGGGGGCATAATTTGGATACAAATATGTCCATATATACCCATATATACGTCATTTGTACCCGTAAAGTACCCGTATATTGTGAGAGAAGTGGTGTGCGGTGAGTACTAGAAATGTTACTCACTATTAGGGAGTCCAGAATAAATGGGCATCTCTAAACGGCTAAGACAATTTTGCAAAAATTATCTTATGACGGACAACAACAAACCCCTAGCTTTGGCACGCCACTACTCCAAAAGTACAGCAGTTGATACTAAGATTGTTTAGGATCACATAGACGACGTACTAAACTAAACCATCCGCAAATATCTATACTGCCACTACCGTTGTTGCTACGAAATGTATACTTCCATTAGCCCATCAATGAAATGATAGACGATGATGTACCGAGCAGCCGGCTCTATTTGAATTTGTGAAGCATGTGGGCTATCTGATAAATACATACGTGGTATCCTTTAACGATTATGTATTAGTAAAGCACCGGATGATGATTATATACCTCCCATACTCGAGATAGAGCCGTACCAATGTCATGCGTTCCCTCTCTCAATTTCCGAATAGATGTGGTGGTAGAAGAACAACTCTACATGGAACAATACTGGCATAACAATAGAGATTTCATAGTACAATCAACTAGGGGTATATGCCAATGGATCCTGCTGCATATCTAGTATGATTTGGCCGTGTGGGGATATTTAGAGGATCCGATGGTGGTTGATGTACAAAATGCACACATGATATGCACAGAATAGTAAATGGTATCATAATGCTGTA
>Ga0214478_101579_pt1 | contig 11104 bp, 9 predicted proteins | sample M1_20Mar14CPVII9_2_FD_178001 | JGI IMG/M metagenome (GOLD analysis project Ga0214478, IMG submission 178001) | Marine eukaryotic communities from Monterey Bay, California, United States - M1_20Mar14CPVII9sort6BwellD7 | ecosystem: Environmental > Aquatic > Marine > Unclassified | place: USA...
ACCAATTCATCTAATAGTAGTACATTTTAAGGTTGTTCAGTCCGTTGTGGGTTGGCTGCACTTCTCAAGCAAAATAGTGAATAAGAAACACATCATATGCACAAATATACTCTATCTGCCTACTACAATAACAATACCCTATAGCAATACATACACAGAGCAGTCTAGAAAAAGGGTATACCATACATCAACAAAAGCTAAATCATCGGGAAGCATATACATTATATACTTGAGCAATAATGGCGACAAGTAATCAAACATCAAGGAAGAGGGATAGAGATGACCGTGTCGATTTTGAGTATGGTACAGGGCAATCAACTCCAATGAACGTGACACATGTACGCTTTCACCCTAGTATTACAGAGATTTATACTGATGCATTTAAACAGTGTTATAGATTACGAGATGTGGTATTTCATGAGGGAATGCAAAAGATTGGGAATAAGGCATTTTTAGATTGTACAAAATTAGAAAGCATCACACTTCCTTCTACATTAACTGAGATTGGAAAGTTCGCATTTAATAATTGCAGTAGTTTGAAGGAGGTAGTGCTAAATGATGGGCTAAAAAAGATTGGAGTGAAGGCATTTGAACAATGCAAATCATTGCAAAAAATTATCACTATACCTTCTTCTGTAATTGAAATTGATTCCACTGCATTTGCTGGTTGCACAAATTTACAAGAAGTAGTATTAAACAAAGGTTTACAGAGAATTGGTCGGTTTTCATTTCATGGATGCGATTCATTAGAAGATATCTCTATCCCTTCAACTGTTTCACAGATTGGTGATCATGCATTTATGCTTTGCAATAGCTTGAGAGTGGTAGAGCTAAATGGGGTTGTCCAGAAGATTGGGAAAGATGCGTTTATTTGTTGTCCGTTGTTAGAAAAGTTTACTTTCCCTCGCCTTTCTTCACGTCTAGAGAATATCATTCAAGTTGGTCATTGGTCAGAAGTGGAAGGCAAGATTGATGAGATCCGAGGTTTAGTACAAAGGAGAGGCAGTGAAATATTTATATCCGCTGCAGATATGAGGTTCGGCAGCAATTGGGATACAATTAAGCAAGACATTGTTCGGATAAACACGTTGATTACCTATTATGAAACGAAAGAGGCAACATCACTGTTTGAATTGGCATTATGGAAGTTCAAGATAGATCAAACAGAAGCTAATGATATCAATCGCGATGCATGCCGTATTGAAGTACCGGGGCCAGTTAAGGATGTTATTTTGCAGTATATAGGATGAACTCCGAAGCTTAAAGTATAACGACTTTATTTAATCTGTGCAAGTTTATCTATACAAGTTTTTATCTATACATATCTAGTTTAAACATATTAGGAGCTTAATGATTCAAAAACAGCAAGTGAACTGTCCCATTTCTGTAATACTTCATACATAATAGACAAAGGAATGACATCGTCTTGGCTTTTGGGAGGTCCATCCTCTGCCTCGTGATAGTTAGAGTATCTCTGAATGGACGTTAGCATATCTGGCAGTAATTCGACCGGCAAATCATTATCAAAGTGATCAACATTGGAACACTCTTTATTCCTTGAAGATAGCATGGTATATATCTTCTTCTGCCGAACATTCTTGGGATCAGGCAGGTCTTCTCCATAAGCTTTGCCATTGATCTCGAAACGGTCTAATCCATCCCTTTCTTGGTATATGCAGCAGCTATGGTTAGAGTCAGCGGCAGAGTTCAAGCTTGTATCATCAAAGATGGCCTTGCCCAATGCTGCCCAACCATCTTCCGATATTCTGTTGAATCTATTAAGCGGAGCTCCCGTTATTCTACTATGACTCAAATCTAGGGTCCGTAATGTTGTATTGTGTTTCAGTGCGGCAGCAAAAGCCTTTGCATCATTATCATCAAGTCCGTTTTCAGATAGGCTTAGATGTTTTAAGACAGAGTTATTGACAAAGAAGTCTGATACAAAAGTATCCCCTCCAGTGCTAATTCTATTGGCACTGAGATCAAGTTTATCAAGTTTGTTTTTACCAGCAGTCATAATCAGTTGTAACATTTCATACCCGTTAACCTCTTCATTTACAATATTGGGGAGTTCTAGACATTCAATAGAAGGATGGAGCTTGATTATCTGGCAGAGCCGTCTCACATTTTCTATGCACATGATCGGATTATCTTCAAGGTAAAAGTGCGATAAACTTTCATTGTTTTCCAAGTAATTCAGTGAAAAGGTTATACCCTTTTGTCCAAAGCGGTTGCTTTTCAAAGTAAACTCATTAAAATGTGATACTTCAAGGGCACTGGAAAGTAGATCGATCACTTCATCTGATAGCTGAACACCTGATAACTCAAATAATGAATGTTTCTCATATTCTACCGAACACTGCAGATAGTACTGATAACGATATAATGCGTCTGTTAGCTCCTTCCAATGCGGTAAAAACTCTTCGTGGTGTCGTGGGCCGCCAATTATGCAAATATCTCCATTATTAGTGCCATATCTCATATGTTCCGTACATTTTTGTATATCCGAAAGGAAGTCCTCAGCCATAGACTCTTGAAAAAGATTATCTTCTGGATCATGCTCAAGATTATCCCAATACTCCTCAGATGGACGAGGTGCAGAATATTTCCACTTTTGATCCTCTAACAATGCCTCATGATAATTGAGTTTGTCATGAAGACCTTGGGTTGCATCATATGCTTCGTTAAAACCCATGTCAATATCCTGTCTCATACTGTTCATATCTCTCCTCATACTTTTCATCTCCTCCTGTATACTACTCATTAACGTCATCATACTTTTCATGTTTTCTGTCTGGGCACGAGTGTGGTCGAGTAACTCATTCATTGTTGATTTCATTGCCATCAACTCTTTGTACACATCATGTGTACTTTCCGTGCCATCAGTTCCGTCAGCCGCCACTCTACGCTTCTTTGTACTATTGCTACTCATTCTATTGATGATTGGGTTAATATTCATTGATTTGCTTCTGGCTTCTACTGCTCCTAATCTAATATACTGCCGCTGTATTCTTTCCCATAATAACATCATCTAATCATCAGCGGAGAGAGTTGAGAGGTTGTATCGCTAAATAAATTTAAGAAGACGCCTCACCTTTGCAGTCGGCCCGCTGTAAATAGGGTTTTCTAAAAATATATTTGTGTATTTTCGGTCTTCTATAAAGCAAGAAAATATAAAAAATACACAAAAATACACGTATTTTGTGCCGTATTTGACTAAAATATACGTATTTTGTACGTATATGAGGGTACGGTATTTACAGTATCCTTTTGTACGTATAGTTTACTAAGGGTGTATTTTATTGTGTATTTTGGCAATTTTCATTGTGTATTTTTAGAAAACCCTAGCTGTAAACCAAACGCCAATTCATCTAATAGTAGTGTGGTTGGTTGTACTTCTCAAGCAAAATAGTGAAAAAATAAGCACATCATATCTTGCAAATATTTACTCTCTGCAATAACAATACCCGATTGCAATAAATACAAGAGCCATACTAGAAAAGGTGTACTAAATATAATAACATAGCAGTTAAAGGCTAAATAATCGGGTAGCCAATGCATAAGATACTTGGACAATAATGTCGACGAGTAATCAACAAACATCAAGAAAGAGGGATAGAGATGACCGTATCGAGTTTGAGTATACAGGACATGAAGCGGTTCCATTTGACGTGACACATGTACGCTTTCACTCTAGTATTACAGAGGTTTGTACTGATGCATTTAAACATTGTGATGGATTAACGGAGGTAGTGTTCAATGAAGGTTTATCTAAAATTGGCAAAAAAGCATTTATGAAGTGCACAGCATTACAAAGTATTACATTTCCATCTACATTAGCTGAGATAGGTCATTCTGCATTTTGGAATTGCAGTAATTTAAGAGACATAGTGTTCAACGAGGGGCTGACGAAGATTGGAATTTCAGCATTTGAACAATGTGAATCGTTACTAAGCGTCAAATTGCCTCCTAGTCTAATTGTGCTGGATAAATCTGCATTTCACGGGTGTAGCAGTTTAAATGAGGTGCTATTACAAGAAGGTCTAAAGAACATTGGAAACAGAGCATTTCAAGAATGCAAATCTTTACAAAACATAACTATACCATCCAGTGTGGCTGAAATCGGATATACTTCATTTGCAAATTGTTTCAATTTGAAACAGATTGAATTAAATACGGGGCTCAAGAAGATTTATGATTTTTTACTTTATGGTTGCAATTCGTTAGAGCATATCTCTCTCCCATCAACTCTCACTGATATATACCGATATTCATTCAAGGGTTGCAACAATTTGAGGGAGGTAGAGTTTCATGGGATTGTCCAGAAGATCGGGGGTGAAGCATTTGCAAATTGCCAATCTTTAGAAAGGTTTGTCTTCCCCAATATTTCATCGCGTCTAGAGAATATCATTAAGACTGGTCATTGGTTAGAAGCGGAAAACAAGATTGACGAAGTCCGTGGAGTAGTGGAAAGGATAGGTAGTGAAATATTCGTATCTGGTGCAACCATGAACGGAGGCAGGAATTGGAAAACAATTAGAGCTAGTCTTGACCAGATTATCAGTTGGATAAGGTACTATGAAATCATGGAGGCCACCACTACACTCGAATTAGCGTGGTGGAAGTTCTTGAACAATCAAACAGAATCTAATGATATCAATCGCGATGCATGTCGTTTGGAAGTACCAGGACCAGTCAAGGATGCTATTCTACAGTACCTCGATTGAGTCAAGTACGAATAGGCACCTAATTATCTATAATATGAATTGTACACGAAGTATGGTACGATGCTAGACTTATATCTTCTTTTAACACATATTTACTTTAGGAGCTCAATGATTCAAAAACAGCAAGAGATTTATCCCATCTTTGCAACACCTCATACATAATAGACAAAGGAATGACATCATCTTGGCTTTTGGGAGGTCCATCCTCTGCCTCGTGGTACTTTGAGTATCTCTGAATAGACGTTAGCATACCTGGTAGTAACTCAACAGCCATTTCCTCATCAAAGTAATCAACATTGGAACAATCTATGTTCCTCGAAGATAGAATGGAATAGATCTTCTTCTGCCGAACATACTTGGGATCAGTATTCACACTGTTGATCACAAGACTGTCAAACCCTTCAGCTCCTTTACATATATAACAGCAGTGATTGGAGTCAGCAGCCGAGTTCAAGCTTGTATCATCAAAGACGGCTCTACTCAATGCTCTCCATCCAACTGCTGATATTCTATTCCTTCTCAAATAAAGGACCCGCAATGTTGTATTGTGTTTCAATGCATCGGCAATAGCTCTAGCATCATTGTCATCAAGGTGATTCTCAGAAAGATTAAGTTCTCCCAAGACAGAATTCTTGGCCAAGAAATCTGATATAAAGGTCCCTCCTCCAGTGTTAATTCTATTGCCACTGAGATTAATACTCTCGAGGTTATCCTTACCAGCAGTCATAAGCATCTGCAACATTTTATACCCACTAACTTCATAGGCTTCATCAACTTCTTCATTTGTACAATGAAGAAGCTCTACATTTTCGATCGAAGGGTGATTCTTGACTCTATTGCAAAGCCGCTTCATATTCTCATTATTTGTGTCAACAAAATATCACAAAATAAATCTCCATGAAGAGATTGAACCTTTGACGGCCTTGGTATATCTCTGCAAGGCCCAACTTTGTCATGTTTTCATTACTCTCCAAATAGTCAAGCACAAAATCAATACCTCCTTGTCCAAGGTGGTTACTCTGTAAAATGAGCTCATTGAAATATGTTGACTGAAGAGATTTAGATAGGATATTGATCACTTCATCTGATAGTTCCACGTACGATAACTGAAAGGTCGAAACATTACCATAATCAACCGAACACTTTAGATAGTATTGATACTGCTCTAGTGCCTTAGCAAGCTCCTTCCAGTGAGGTAGTAACTCGTCATGGTGTCGAGTCATATTCATCATAAAAAAATCTCCATTACCAGTACCATATCGAAGCTTCTCCGTAATTTCTTTGATATCAACGAGGAATTGCTCAGCTTGTTCCTCTCGCTGATTAGGTTGTAATGGATTATCTTCCTCAAGATTATCCCAATACTCTTCTGATGGACGAGATGCAGAGTACTCCCACTTTTGGCTCTCCAATAGTGCCTCGTGATAGTTACACTTATCATTCAACTTATCAAAATGCTCTTCGATTGATTCATTAATATTGGATTGTAGTTCTACTACTCTATCATCCTGTTTTTGTTTCATACTAATCATATCTTTTCGCATACCGTTCATCTCCTCCTGCATACTACTCATTAACGTCATCATACTTGTCATGTTCTCTGTCTGAGCACGAGTGTGGTCGAGCAACTCATTCATTGTTGATTTCATTGCAATTAGCTCATTGTGCACATCATGTGCACTTTCTGGACTATCGACGGCGGGCAAATTAGCACCATCTCTGTCAGCCGCCACTCTACGCTTCTTTGTAATATTGCTGCTCATACTACCAATTCATGAGTGATTAGGTATTACTTTACTAGTTATTACGATAGATGCAATAACAAGGAGTGAAGGCGGTAGGAAGTTTTGAGTTGAACCGTATTTTTAGTGTGACATGTGACGGCCGTTCTTCTCATATTAGAATAGTATGAAGTAGTAGACTAGATATAGAGGACGGTTAGTAGAGGACTACTTTATTGTGCTGGTGCACCCCTAACCCTAACTATTATATCTCTTCTACACAACAAATTCAGAAAGCGCGTATATGGGATACTTCAATCTTCACTCCATTTATTATTCATCCCCATCCCTGACAACTATCTCCCTCCATCGTTCAATCTCATCAGCTGGTTGTACTTTCATCACCATTGAAACCACATCCCTTACTACTTCAAAGTTTCCATACGCAGATATTATGTGAGATGCTGCCGTAGGCTCGGTAACAATGTAATTATCAGCACTATCTGCTGTTTGTATGAATAGCCCAGTACACCCGCTTTCACATTTATCCAAACTGGAATATGGAACTGAAACAGACATATCTGACCAGACATTGAATTCTATAATAACAGCTGACCCGTCCTCTTTGATCATTGCATCTCCACCTGCCAAGACATACTTGGTTGGATCATCTCTTGTAATCTCCTTCAGATTCTCAAATACTCCAGATGCATCATCAAGTGCATCAGCAACTGCATCTCTCCAACCATGAACATCTGCCTTTTTAAACTCATCACTGCTACTAGTGGCGGAGCTTCTCCTCCTTTTTCTTTGACTGTTGTTCCACTTGTTTCCATCTTCATCTTTGAGGGGAGCCTCGATACTCTTAGTCCTAATAATATCATGGGTTTTGAAGTAACTTTTGATAACCTGATTTTCAACGTCTGTATCGTTTGGATTGTACTTTAAACCAAGCGGCCAACTGAATACCATAGTAGAGTGGAGGTATACTTTCCCATCAATAATCAACACATAGTATCGAACATCAAACCTCGCCCCGGAAATAGGTCCATCTCCGTCCACTGTATACAAGTCTGTTACCGCTCGTTGAATAATGATATCTCCTTCCCCTTTCTCAACATCATATTCACCTTCCCCACGATTTCAACTCGTTTAAAAGCTATTGTTCAGGCTGGCCAAACAGAAGTCATGCACAAGATCGATCAAATATATGGAATTGAACGAATAGGCACAGAGCTGATCATCCGTACAAGAGAATCTGTAATAATGGCAGCTGGGGGTGATATTTGGGAGAGATTTATAAGATCAGACCTCGAAAAGATTGTCAAGTTGATTAGATTCCATGAAATGAAAGAGGCCACATCATTATTCGAATTAGCTCTGTGGAAAGAGAAGATAAATCAAGCTGAAGGCATTCCTATTAACCGCAATGCTTGCCGTATTGAAGTGCCAGGACCAGTCAAGGATACGATCTTGCTGTACCTTTACCCTTTCGGGGACCCCGCTATTCGTGCAGAAGTCCTTGAAGAAGAGGAGGACCAGCTTATCCGTGAAGATAGCGATAGTGATGACGGTATTACTTTTGCTTGACCAGTTTTCTAATAATAAGGGCATAAACTAAACTGAGGTATCTAAAACCTTAATATACTATCAAAGAGCTATGTAACCATCCTCGATATCATCCTTGTCTTCTTCCTCTCCAGAATCATCGGTCTTCTCTTGACTGGCAGAGACAGCAGTTCCTTTGTCCGCAGAATTGGATAGCCCACTACTTCCATCTTTATTTAGCCTGTCTAGAGGAGGGATGGTTGATTCTTTCCCTTCTCTCTGGTTATGCATATCAGTCTCTTCTCCCTCCTCACATTCAACATCTTTTACCTTCTTCTTCTGAGATGGTTCCGATAACCAATCAACTAAACTCGTAGCACCTTGATCACTGTAGGGTGAGAAGTGGTCATCATCACTATCATAAGCAACAACATGAAATCTACTATACCAACCACATTGCTTCCGCTTCTTGCCACCCTGACTACTACTTGTTGATACCACACCCAAAGCTCGGTCACTAGCTCTTGTCAATACCCGATCAGCAGCACTTATTATCACTCGTTTCTTCTTGTGATTCCTGTCATCATTTATATCTTCATCTACTCTCATATCAAACCAGCTAGTACAATCCCCACCCATCAAAGTAGAAACTAAACAATTCACATCCTCCATTTTACGAAATGCCATTACTCCTTCGTCAGATGTACCTAATGTATAATTCTGTCTTGATCCGGAACTGAATAGCAGTGGAAACTTGTTACTTTTGCACTGTTTTTCTCGGTTGATGTGGCTGTTTAGTAGCATGTGCTTCTTTTGTATACTATTCAATGTAGTTTGAAAGTCGAGTATTGTTCGTATAAATCCCTGACGTCGCTTTGGATCTAGTATTGCCGTGCCATAGCTATGGTATGAGGTTGAGTGATATGATATGGATTAGAAATGAGGCATGTATATGAGATGGCGACATGCAAATGACGGCTTCTATCAATAATGTGCATATGACATATACTTACCACACTTCAAAAGTAATCCCAGCTGACAAAGTCTTGACAAGATAATCTTTCCGAAGCTTATACGGCAGCCCATGCCCACCTCTTGATCCAGTTGCATATTCCAGTACTATAATATCAATAAAATGTGTTTTGTTGGAGTTGGTTGATGTATTGCTTGCTGCCGACTGAGAAGTTGATGTGGCCATCAATTCACAAATATTTTGCAATGCCGGTTCATTCATCGGCTGTAATGATATGATGTCATACTTTTGCAACAAATCTGATATACCGTCAATGTTATTATCATTATTTGGCAGTAGTATTCGTGATACATCACTAACTTCTTCGACAATTATATTAAGCCGACGATATACTTTGATATCAAGTTGTTTATTGATTTGTCCTATTGATCGTATCTTTTTGCAATGTGCACCGTCAGGTATCACATCACAATTATCATTTGTCGATGATAATTTGGGTATCAAATCCTTCCATGGTAGAGTATAATCAGCATCATCCTTATCCAACTTTAATCGTCCATAGGCTGTGTGAGTAAATGCAATTTCAGAGTATCCCAATTTTGATAAACGATTTTGATATTGATTTGCTTCTTGTGATTTACGCTTCGATGATAATGATGAAGATGAGGGTATATTCAAATCATAATGCAGCATTCTTCTAGAGCAATTAAGAGAGGATAGAATAGTACATGTTTAGAAAGAATGAAAGTTTGGTTTTGGCGACACAACAGCTGCAAGAAACAGTGACAATCAATTTTTATGCGCTCGCGGCATAAACTCAAACTTCCTACCACCCCTCTGTTGGACAGTTGGCGGCTGCTTATTTCAACACTGCTCATTCTCTTCATAAGCGTGCTGATTCAATTATAGCTCTTTAGTCTTTAGCAAACATACAAGAACTAATTGCAGTGTGTTTATTGTTGCAACTAAAACTCAAAGGATACCCTACTCAAACAATATGCTGACAAACATTACATCATTATCATGCCTCGACAACGATGGGGCAACAACACCATTGCAAACATTCAATCAGAATCCAAACTTACCACCAGGCATAACCGTAGGACGAGTAAACAATACTGATATCTTTTGTTTGGGTGACGATACCGATGAAGATGTCGAAGGAGCAGGGCAAGTTTGCTACAGTAACATACCAGGAGTCCATCGTGCTTTGTCGAACTTCAATTTGAACGACTACAAGAAGCCGGATATCGATGAAGTTAAGAAGGAGGAAGTACCCTCCTTCACAATTGAAGATATGGACAAGCTAGTACCAGGAATGTGGTTAAAGTGTTTATATGACACCGATGATACTAAGCTATATGAGGCGATGTATCTAACCTCCGATGCAAATCAAATGAGCCCCAACGTAGAGGGTATTAACACTCCCAATACTATTGGTATTGAATATCATAGAGACGAGTTGGATAAAGGAGATGATGCACAAAAGATTGTACCAATCTCTTGGTGTATGCCATATGGATATAATGTCTACGAGACTGATAATAATGTTGAGTACATGGTCGAGAACAACGCCGAAGAGCTCTTCCACCGTGTATTCAACGAGTTATCAAACAAGCAAAGTTTAGGAGGAGGTGATGAGAAAGTACTCTTCTCCAACTCGATGTATGAGGGAACTGTTGCCAAGGATGATGATGGATATTTAAAGATAGGATGGGGTCTCAAACCTTTACCGGCCGAGTTGGATACATCGTCATACAGCACAATATATTCGGCTCTACCAATTTCACACCCTGAAATACAACAATTAGATAACAAATTCAAGCTTTATCAACTATACAATGACGATCCATTGGCATCAACAGTGTTTCCAAAGAGTTACTCGTCATACAAAGAAGCACTTCAAGATACGGAGGAGGCAGGAGATGGTATCTTCTATATTAAGAAAGCAGGTGCAACTCGAGGAGAGGGCATCTACGTCAAGACACGGGATGAATTAGCTAAGGATTATAAACAACTCGAGAAGGAAGGTGAATATGATGTTGAGAAAGGGGAAGGAGATATCATTATTCAACGAGCGGTAACAGACTTGTATACAGTGGACGGAGATGGACCTATTTCCGGGGCGAGGTTTG
>Ga0214478_101580_pt1 | contig 11100 bp, 8 predicted proteins | sample M1_20Mar14CPVII9_2_FD_178001 | JGI IMG/M metagenome (GOLD analysis project Ga0214478, IMG submission 178001) | Marine eukaryotic communities from Monterey Bay, California, United States - M1_20Mar14CPVII9sort6BwellD7 | ecosystem: Environmental > Aquatic > Marine > Unclassified | place: USA...
GTGATTGCACCATGACTAGACCTCCACTCATCTATTGGCGTTTTTTGTGTGTTTTCTTGTCTATTTATGATGCACTTGGACTATAGAGTCAAGTTTGTTATTAGAAATTGATAATTGATGTAAAGGAGATCACATTAGATTGCTGAGTTATCTCTTAGATCCTAATATTGATGGCACTACAGTGGATTTAGTGCCAAAAACTCATGTGGTGTGAAGTTTGGGGTGGCATCAAGTATATTCTTTCTTCTCGTTCATCGAAGCTTTCTTCTTTATCGCTAATCGAGTGGTTTTCTTTTTAGCGATCAAATCAATCAACAATTCTGCATCTGGTCATTCAGCTGTTTTACGTCATTGGTTTTGTTGCATGGTATGTAGGGAGCCATCATAATACCAAATAATAATTAATATCAATATGAAATCTTTCTTTATCAATCTAGTAGTGGCGGCTTGCACTCTCCACGAAGGATTCGCTTTTTCAACACTACCATCATCAAAACACTATTCTACAACCTCCCTTTCGTCTGCCACGGTTGGTAGTAGTAACAGTAATTCTCGTAGTAGCAATGACAATGTTGCAACTATGCCATCACGTTCTCTTACTGTTGCTGAAATAAATGAGATGGATACTATTAGGGGTGAGCTTATTGAGAAGTATATCGCCCTAGGACATACAGAAGAGGTTAGTGCATATTAAATGTTATTTGTTTTTATTTTTGCATTGGCCTCAGTCACTAATCAACTTATGTCTCTTGATGTTTAATATATTATATTCTATCATATAATATTATGATTAGTATGCTACCCGAGAAGTTAGATATTTTTTAGAGGACTCCGAGAGGAGTAAGCAGTATGTGGAAATGAGACGTGTTGCAATGATGGGAGGCAATGACCTTGGTGTGGAAGATATCGTTCAGTTTGTAGGAGCATTTGTAATAGGAATGTTGGGATACTCGGCATTGACCGCCTTGCATTCCATTCCGGTAAGTTAGTTTTATGATCAGAGATATGTACTTGACTGGTATGATTATTTATCGACTAATTTTTATCTTTACGTCTCCTATCCTCAAACAGACTGTCAACTCTGATGGCGGCCTACCTTGGACTTTATGAGAGTGTATAAACTGTTATATTATGGTCAACCATAGACTTACTTGAATTGTTCTTGTACATAGACACTTGATTTTGCAAATAATGACAGAAGAACGATTTTGAAGAAACCCTTTTGAACACTGAAGATGAAAATACAATGTAAAGTTCGGGGCGTGCACCTATCATTGATGGCGGACAAAGTTGACGTTGCTTTGCATGTGGATATAAAACTAGCTAATAAGTAAGGCATCTTTACCTATAGAGAGCTTATGTGTATCTCATGAGTGTTGTTACACTGGAGATCGTTACTTGGTTGCTGAATATGCACGTGACAAAGGTCTATTGGATTAGAGTCACTGGCCACTGGTCAAACTTTTCACCAATCGAATTTTTCAACACTCAATGCAATACCAAACTTGTGCTTGAAGTCCTTTAGCTGATCTAACACTGGCTGGGAACCTCCACAATACAACATGTTCCAGTTCTTCGCAAAGAATTTACCATCGCCTTGTAAATACTTCTTGATACCAAACTCATCAGCAGATTCCGACTTCTTGACATCTGCACTAGACTCAAACATGTTTCGACATGTGCTCATCCTCTCAAGACCACGCTTGATGTTGACCATAGAGTCATCCTGATCAGTGATGAGCATGAGATCGAAGAAGGCTCCAAAGTCAGTGCGGTTGATCTGACGATCCCCTTCAGTATCTATCTTATTGAAGTGTCTTGTAATCTCAAGCTTAACTAAATCAAAGTCACTTCCTAGTAGATGTCTCATCGTTGACATCACGCCTTCAAACGAAGCTACCACCTGAGGCCTGAGATTTCTACTGTAGTGATTGGAAGCATTCACTGTATATTCGTACAGCTGATCCATAGTGTATATAGACAGTGCTTTCTCAAGCAAGAGCTTGGATCGTACCTCCGCTGGTGTCCTCGATAACACTTGACCTAGTTCTTCAGGTAAGCCAAATCCTGTCGAAATAGAAGATATGATACCAGCAATAGTTCGGGTTAAGTTGGGCCTTCCAGTAAAGATGAATACATTCGGTGGCATATCTTCTTGTAAGATGAGTTGTCGATCTCCAGTGTAGTAGACAAGTGAGTATCCGTCTCTACTGAATTCTACATTCTGTAAGAAATGCTCGATCAACCCAGCATCTCTGCAGATCCACACCAAGTTCAATCGTCTGCTTGTACTCGAATACTGTTTTATGAGGGAGATGGCCGGCGTAACGCCGATTCCAGATGCAACAGCTACCAAGTTCTCACTATCCATTGCTGGAGAGCTGAATGGACTCAAGTATGGCCCTATGATGAATGCTGGTTTGTCTGTAGGTGTGGATATGGCCTCCATTAGCTTTCCCGTCCAGCCTCCACACGCATGAATGCATACAGAAGAGTGGTTTGGCTTTGAACAGGGAAACACTGTAAATGCATGAAATTCATATTTAGAAATCCTGGAAGATGCGCGTTTTAAAGTTTATGAAGATGAAAGAGAGGAGATTATAACATATGTTAGCACATGTGGTTTGTAATGGCAATCAAATGAAGGTACATAAAGGCCAAATGAAGTATCCAAATCACCAACACTTCATATTGAAAAAACAAACGCGGACTTTCCAGGGCAACATCAAGTACACATATGCTGAGTTTTGCTTTCCAAAGCCAGGGGGATTTTCAAACGAAATGATACAAGATGTGTCACCTAGCCTTTGAAAATTTGCCGACTCGATCAGATGTGTCTTTAGAAGAACTTCTACCATCTTATCGGCAGTGTATATACATAATGGGACACCAATGAGCCAGAAGATACGTTGTGGGGCATGAAACATTAAAGCTACAGCCCATACAACACTGGAAGATGCGAGTTTCATATACATGAAGATGAAAGAGAGACGAAAATAACTTACATTAGTGCATTTGGTTTGCAAAGACAATCAATTAAAGATAAACTAAAGTCAAATGAAGCAGCCAAATCTTCAAGATATCATATTGAGCACACGAATTCACTTATAAAACAACACTAACTCGGACTTTCCTGAGATAATGAAGTCCTTTTCTCAACTCAAATGACATTCGCTTCTTGAGGGAGGGCACTGTCATGGGTAAGACGATGAATTGACATACTATTATGGCAATTAATCCTGTAATTCCCGTTTGGCTTGTCCAGAGCAGCTGTAGTTGAGATAGGAGAGAGAGAGAGAGGACAAAAAGTCAGACCATCCACAGTAAGAGAAGGACGTTTATACACATACATCATACCTGAATATCATTATGCCGCCGAACCCATCTCAAAATATGAAAGAAGGAGTGACTCATGCTTTCAAATCCAACAATAATACCAAATAAGGAATGAACATGATGATAGTCAGAGAAGTTGATCCAACATCTTAATGCTGTTGTTTGTAGAAAGTTGTTCAGGTTATTTGCTTTTGACAAGAATAGTAACATGTATAGAGGATAAGAGAACCATGCACTTGCTCTAGCAATAGTCAAGAAGATCATGCTTAGCAAATCATCAGCACATATCGTTTCCCTTGGACATATGCATGTCTGAACTCCTTGACACCCGCTACTATATCCCATTGCTGCAACTTGCTCTGAGTTCATACGAGCACCAAAAGGATACGGCAACCAGAGAGTCAAGATACATGCAATCATACTAATCAATGAGAAGAGAAATACCATATGCCACCATTTACCATTTGGTAATAAACTTCTCCCCTCCTTCTTATCATTATCTTTACGGAGAAAGTCATATGTAGGTAGGTGACGGATACTCCTTCTATTGCCATTGGTATCCTTCTTGAATAGAGATGAACTCCGTCGTCTTAATGTGGGACGGGTATCATATCTACTACTACTGCCGCTTGTACTGACTGTTTTTGTTGTTCTACAAGATAATGAGATACTTTCATTCTCATCTGCAGAGTTATCACTACTAGTTGGGCTGACGGATGATGTAGTTGACGATTTCCCGTGATTGATAGGTGTAGGAGGATCAACATCATATGTATGTTGCTGATGGCGTTGTGGTCTATATACAGTCGTTATCATGCCCGATTCTATATCATCATTGCCGCCGATGGAAGCACCGTCTGAGATACATCGTTCTTGAGAAGACGTCGATAATGAAGAGGTATACGAATCGTCAATATCATCTATTTGGATATCATCTTCATCTAGTTTGTCATCATGTTTTATCAGTTCTGACAGTTGACTTTGCAATTGGCGTAGTTGATCGAGCCTAACAGATCCAGCTAGTTCATTTGACATACGTCGGCATCGTCTTCGACCTTGGGTAGAGGTTGACATAGTTGCAATATGTTGTTACCTTTTTATATTGCAATAAGTTGTTGTTGTAAGATTGCTCTTTTTATGAGCAGTGCGGTAACATAAGTGTGAACCAGCCAATAGTGAATCCATCAAAACGAATGAATTGACTAAAAGGAGGAGGCAATCACTTTTTTTTGTCTGTGTGACACAAGACATGAATACCGTAAAATTTGATCAGCCTTACAAAGTGGTGCACTCCAAATTACCCGGTAAAGTTTTGTAGGGTATGTTGCATGTACTGAAATCATACTGTAGTTTCTCAGAGTACTCATTGCCAACATATCAGATGGCATCCTCAATCAATATAGTACTATCACCAACTTCCAGTAAGTAGTTTTGGACCCCAGCCACTCATTTCCAGTATCATCAGTGCACATTCAAATGAAATAAGCACAATAATCACCCACTCCAATGTGTTTGACTTTTGAGCATGTAATACTTCAAGGAAGAACTTGGCATTTTGCTGTATAAGATCGAGTTTGAATTCAACATTTCGAAATCGTTCATCTAAATCAAACTCTTTCCTCATATCCTCATGTAATTGTTCATACTGGCTTAAATGCCAGGCGGTATCAGATCTATCCTTAATTCCCAACTTGCCAACCATATCAATGAATAAACTATTATTCCTTGCGACTACTTGAAATAATGTATGTCTTTCAATTGAAGTAAAACTACCTGTTCTTTCCACTGATGAGTTGACACTTGAAAATTTTGCAAGAAGTTCATCCACCGTATCATTATGCCAATCAAGTGCTACAGTTTGACCCATAATATTAGATACAATACCAACTGTATTCATATCCAACTCACGTACCATGGCACGATCAGGAGCAATCTTCCCGGTAGCCGTTTCTAACTGTGGTTGCAATGCCACCTCGAAGTGTTCACGTCTTTCAAATCCAGTAGCTATTGGATCTACCGAATGCTTTTTGATTTGTTCTAATAATCTTGATGATTCTTTTGTTGTCAAGTTGAAGAATACTACTGAACCAAAACGGTAGATGGCTACATATCGAGGTTGACTTTGTGAAAGTGATGTAGAACAATTCATCGGTGGTGGAGACAATTGTATAATGATATTGGTCCGTCCAAAGACATGCCGTAGTGGAGGTGATGTTGCAAAGAAGTCAGATAGGGGATGTTCTTTTGTATATTGTGATGCCGAGCCACCGCCAAAGACTTTACTAAGGACTGCTACTACATCTATAGAGCTAGCAGCTTGGACTGACCGTACTCGTATCCTTTCAGAGATACCTTCATTATCTTGATCTTCAATACTTTGCTGTTGTTGTTCATCTGATATTGATACTCCAGTGTATGCTTTATTATTGATAATTTCTTCCAACAATATTGATGATCTTCTATTGCGCATGGATGATGATTGGAATGAGTTTGGATGTTTTGACATTAATGTATTGCTTGCCGATTGTGATACAGCACTTTGAGTACTACCAAAGAGAGATTGCCACCATTTTGATGATAAAACAGTATCTCTGACGCCTTTTGGAAAGTGCTTCTTGTGATCATCCTCTTTTATTGCATCATTTGTATATTGCTCTTTTAGTTGTCGTATATCATGATTCTCCTTTGCTATAATGTGAGATGATACTACAGAAGGTGTAGGTGTGGTGGAAGTTGCAGCAGTAGTGTGAAGAGTGCTACCTTCTGCTTCATTTAGAGTTTCCTCTTTTGGTATGTTTATCATATCATTTGTCAACTGTGGAGTTGTGAGCAGTCTATACTTATATCCATTCATATTATATTTCTCTGGTTGCTTGTTATTTTGATGTGTATTTTGGTCATTATTAATGTTAGACTTTCTCCGTTTTATCCGTATTTTGCGATCAATCATATTATGCACTTGATTTATATTATTGTTATGTTGCAAATGTTTACTATCAGACTTTTCTATTCTCAAAGCATTTGATGGTTGTTTTGCAGACTTGGATATATGTTGCAACAATACTTTTGGTTTTGTAGCCGCAGAGGACGATAGATACCGCATAGATGATTGTATCGCGACGTTTCCCTGAATTTGCTGCACAATACTACATGCTATTCTTCTTCTGCTGCATATTATACTACTACTTGAATGATTGTATGAATATTTATGTTCATATCCGAGTGCATTGCAAGGTGATAATAATTGTATACATTGTGATTGAAGATAAATGCATCTATGTTGTGGAGTTGAAACAGCGGACCTAAGTGAAGAAGTACTGCCTCCCGTCGCTAGAACTGGCACTATCCGCTGAGGTACTGCTGTTGATATCATGATGCTAGATTTCCTCTAATCTCAAACTCAAATTATAAAAGCCATCTCATCATTTTTATTTGTGGTGATGACATGTGTCTCTAAAATCAGACATGCTTGAATCTCATTTCTACACTTCGTTCAACAATGATGATGGGGTGTAGTAGGGGGATATCGTGACGTATATCAGGGTTATATAAGAACACAACAGCTCTAACATCATCTACTTGAGTGCTAGTTGCCAACCAAATTAGATTTTTGAGAGAGTCCATCGAAATCGGACGTCGTATCACACAAACTTTTATTGAGTTCGGTTTTCTTTGCAATCACAACACCATTAATTCAGGAATCTCAAATCACTACCAGTAGAAAGGACAACACAGCTAGCTAGAAATAAGCATATACAGTAAACATGGCATTCAACAAATTATCACATAACAATTGCTACAAGAGGGTGCACTACTTAATCACCCTCACATTACTCGCATTGCTCACCACTCAAACATTATGCAAATCTCCACTATCAGCATCAATACCAACCCATCATGGGATCAACCTGGATAGTTTACATTTAAATGAACGAGGGGGTGCGGTTGCAAAACGCCGACGGGCTAATAAGTATTTATACCCCACATCAACACAAACGGCACTTCCTCACAGTGATTCAGAAACTGAAGGTGCACCGTCTACAACCTCCTCAGTCTCTCAGTATACTTTAAAACCAGTGGTTGAAAATGTAGTTACCAAACCTAATAAGGGCACATCTATTAGTACTAGTAGTAATCAACAAATAAAACAGCAGCAAGAAGGTGGTTTAAGTAAAACCGCAATTACATGCATGAGTCTCCTTGCTATCCAATTTGGCATTCAACCTATACTAGTTCGAAAGTATACACCCCAAACAATTGTCAGGAGTAGTGTAGTATTAGTACAAGAACTTGTAAAGTTTGTTATTGCCGGTACCATATACTTTACAGGAACAACGAAGGAGACTCGAGAAAAGGATTATAATGATTGGTCAATAAAGACTTGGATTGCATTAGCAGGGATACCTGCATTCCTATATACTATACAAAATATTGCTGCACTCATGGCATACCAGAATCTTGAGGCTTTGACCTTCAATGTGCTCAACCAGACGAAAATATTATCGGCAGCATTGAGTTGTTACTTTGTTCTGGGCAAACGGCAATCATCTATGCAAGTTTTCTCACTTTGTATACTTATTATGTCAACTCTTGTTATTGAACAAATATTGAATCCAAAAGCCTATAAGTCGCTTCTATCTGGAAGTGCATTCAAGAGCATGTCAGGGTCTTTTTCATTAAGTGGCGCAAGTAGACGTGTCACTCATGGAGTTATACCACTCTTGCTTGCCTCGTTTATCTCAGGCATAGCAGGTGCATGTTGCCAAAGGTGTACCCAAGGAGGCACTTCCAAAGTTTGGGGAAAGAAGGGAAGGTCAACAAAAGCTACTGTGACACGACCTCCAAGGGATGTTTACCTATTCAGCATTGAATTAGGCGCAGCAAGTGTGATACTTCTACTAGCAAATCTCGTTATGAGTTCATCTGGTAGAGACATTATAAGATCTGGTACCTTCTTTTCGAATTGGACTCCCGAGACATTTATACCAGTATTGACGAACTCAATCGGGGGTATACTTGTTGGTTTGGTCACTAAACATGCAGGCAGTGTACGAAAGGGATTTGCGTTAATATTTGGACTACTGCTATCAGGTATATTCCAAGCTATGTTAGGTGGTTCAGGTATCCGTGCACATCAGATTGTGGGTGGGCTACTGGCGGCTACAAGTCTTTGGATGCATACAACTAATCCTTATAAACCTCCTCCTGTGTCTAAAAAAGCAGGCAAAGAGTAGAAGATCGAGGAGGAGAGAATAGGAATACCTAAACTCTGTCGAGGGAGTTTTGTTTTGGTATTGTAGAATTATCGTATTACGGCATGTAAATTAAGTTTGCAAGGATCTAATATGTATATACATTAGCTAGCTTACTTTACATTATTACTACTGGAGATTTGCAAAGAACAGGGGGCTATTACTTTCATCACCGTGATCGTTCACAGCAGTATCCTCCTCATTACTATCATCATCTATCAATCTCTCAACCAGGACAGACTTCTTTCCTGATACCTTTAGGCCTCTTCTTTTCAATAGTACTTTTAATTGTACACATGTCATTGATTGCAACTCTTCTGGACTGAATATTGAAGGCGAAGATGTCTCATCATCTTCTTCTATTGTTTCTGATTCCACTGCTGCCATGGTTGTGTCATCCTCCACAGTCTCTTCATGTATGTTTGCCATTGATAAAGCTGCCTCTATTTCACTAGCTAAATCTACATCAAAGTCTTGTACACTACTATATTCATGTTGAGTTGCAGTTGTTTGCCCATTTATATTGACCCGAACTGCAGATTGAACTTGCTGTAGAACACCATCAGTCACTGAATCTTTTATCTGATCTACTACTTTTGTAGCTTTCTGGGACAACTTGTTCATCTTGGATTCCAATCTTTCATCTAATGCACCCATTTTGCTCATTCGTTTCTTTGATAACTGTGTATCATTATCAATCTTATGTACACTTCCATTCTTACTAACGAATATCTGAGAACTCATCTTTAGTGAACTCGAATGATCTCTAAAAAGTTGTACATCATCTATATCCATTATCGTTTCTCTATCCTCATCATCATATATTTCGTTAAGATCCATATCTAATGAATAAGCTAGTTCTAATGCTACTGTGGTACATGGTGGTTGTGATATTTTCCATGCATAGTACTCTACATCTTCGGCAGTTATTTTGCTGTTGCCTTTAGCAGATAAAGGCACGACTATTTCATTGAGATCAATACTGTATTGATTAGCAAGTACTTGAGCCAAGGCGGTATGTGGCGGAAGAACTGGTTTGCTGTTGGTATTCCGACGCTGTGGCGGTGGCGTAGTTGGAGGACGAGGTTGTAATAATACAGTTTTCTTGCCACTCTCTTCTCTGTTATCATCATCTTTATCAACTATTGTTATATCATCTATATTATTAATATTGGTATCTTCTTCTTCCACTATTCCTACACTTGATTGCAAAGCCTCTTGTATTTCATTGGCTAGATCTACATCAAAATCATGTATAGAATCTATTTCCTCTTTATCATTGTTGCTAGTAACAACCTTCATGAGTTCCAATAGATGATTGGTTGATGATTGTGTAGCATGCAATTGAAATTGATATTTCGTGCGATCATTGTAATTGTTGCATATATAATTTTGTTCTCTGGTAGGAGAAATAAATGCAAAAGCAACCTCAAAGCTAACAACGATACACAGTATATATCTCATGAGCACCATCATCCTCAGCCTAACTCTTAGACATACATCATGTGTACCTCATAACATTATTCATTATGCATGCTTGAAGTTTTATGATTTATGTTTTGAGGTGAGCGAGAGAGGGAGAGTAAGTATCTTTTTAGATGGGAAGTATCCTAGGGTAAATCTGATGACTGGAATCTTTGTAGACCTCATAAATATTCCCTGCCTGCGTGGTGTTCCATTTCGTAAAGACTCCCAATACTATATGGTATCCAAGTTGCAGTTGAGGAAGATCCAAATCTTTGAAAAGATCGGCAGATTTTGTTCGCCTCTATTTTTCACCCAACATCTTTGTGCTCATAATTTCAATAGATCTTATCCAATAACAACTTAAATCAAAATGAAGTCTGCTATCATCGCTACCATCATCGGCTCAGCCGCCGCTTTCGCCCCTGCCCCTGTGGCCAAGACCACCACCGCCGTCAACGCCTTCGAGGGTAAGTAGTTCATTGCATTGCAATTGTTTGATGTATATATACATTGGCATCATGGAGTGTCAATGGCAACACTCTATCTTGAACTTTATACTCACATGCTTCTCTTCTTTACTATTATCTCAACAACTTATAGACGAGCTTGGTGCCCAGCCCCCACTTGGATTCTTCGATCCCTTCGGTATGCTTTCCGGAGATGTCACCCAGGAACGTTTCGACCGTCTTCGTTACGTCGAGATCAAGCACGGACGTATTGCTCAGCTTGCCTTCCTTGGTAACATCATCACCCGTGCCGGAATCCACCTTCCAGGAGACATTGACTACTCCGGAGACTCCTTCGACTCCTTCCCCAACGGTATTGCCGCCCTTATCGGTGACAACGCCATCCCCTTCGAGGGACAGGGACAGATCATCTGCTTCATCGGATGGTTGGAGTGCTGCTTCATGCGCGACATTGAGGGAACCGGCAATGAACACGTTGGTGACTTCCGTAACGGATACATTGACTTCGGATGGGATGACTTTGATGAAGAGACCAAGCTTTCCAAGCGTGCCATTGAGTTGAACAACGGACGTGCTGC
>Ga0214478_101583_pt1 | contig 11096 bp, 7 predicted proteins | sample M1_20Mar14CPVII9_2_FD_178001 | JGI IMG/M metagenome (GOLD analysis project Ga0214478, IMG submission 178001) | Marine eukaryotic communities from Monterey Bay, California, United States - M1_20Mar14CPVII9sort6BwellD7 | ecosystem: Environmental > Aquatic > Marine > Unclassified | place: USA...
GATGGTGCACCGTCAATTACCTATAAGTTTAAAATAAAAGTAGAGTAACCTAAAGTTTGATTTTACTCTTTTACTAAGTACATGTCTAGTAAAAAGAAAGTCACAGGTGTTACCATGGACTCACCTGCAAATTGCTGCTTAGGTAATTTTTATTTAATCAAAAATGACAGAGCCCACTCTCATAATTTTTACAAACACATGCACCATCATTGCAATAGGCTACTCCTACCACAATACATAGTGGCCGTCCAATTATCACATATACAACACTGCCACCACCATGCCATCCCTAGATGAAAGGGAAGTAGACACCGCCGGCGGATCAGCTCTGGTGCGGGGCACCCTAGATAAAAATGATGCACTATCAGTTCAGTATGATGCACCATCTTCAAACCAAAATGTTAGCTTTAACCAAGAGGATAATGATGACAATATGGACGTAGATGAAGAAGAAGATAACAATAACAACAACAATGAAGGAGATGAGCAGCAGGCAATCCTTCCGAACTCTATTGCAAATGTAAGTCCAACACCAAAGAAGCCACCCAAATCATTATTAGATGCATCATCCAAGAAGAAGAAGGGTAAACCATCCACTAAAAATAAGAAAAAGACCAGCAAGAAGAAGAGTGGTCCAGCTACACCGCCCGATAATAACCGTCCATCCACAAGCAGTAAGGCCGCCGTGGCCACACCATCCGATAGTGCCGAGAAGGCCAAGAAGGGTAGCAGTAAGAAAAAATCTGAACCTACAAAACCATCTGTTACTATACACTCATTCTTTTCCAAGGCTGATCCATCCGCCCCCAAGAAGAGTTCTAAATCTACTGTATTGAGTGGTGCTGCTAAATTGGCAGCTGCCAAGGCGGCGGCCAAGGAGGCTGCTGCATCAACATCTGATTCAGCTGATAAAAAAATTTCAAGTGAAGAGTCTCCCACGGATATGGCTGCTGAGGCCACTACTGCGGACACGGTGGATAATAGCAATACCACCAAGGCCAAGGCAAAGAAGAAGGCACCAGCCAAGAAAACCAAGGGTAAGGGGAAGAGTACCGTGGGTGATAATAACACCAAATCTAAAAAGTCTACCAACACCACGAAAAAGAAATCTGCCAAAGTTAGTGGTGCACCATCTGCTGTAGATACGTCGGATGATTTACTGGATGATACACCCGTTTATGCCGTTGTAGTGGCATCTCGTACACATAGTGCTAGTAAGCGTAGGAATAGTCGTGGAGGAGGAGGAGTTAAGAAGGATGATGTTACTGAAGTAACTGCTTCGAAAGAAAATGTGGAGAAAGAAGCTGATGACGTTGATACTAACAGGGAAAATAATGCTGCTGTGGATAGTGGCAAGGATGAGAGTGCCGTTAATGAAGATCAAGCCTTTGTTCAAGATATACTAGCTGCCGATGAGAGTGAAGAAGTTTCAGCAGATAAGAATGTTTTGGATAATAATAAAATTGAGATTGATGCTGCTGAGGGTAGTAACGATAGCTTCAAACCTATCGATGGGAATTCGTTTACAATGAATGAGAATGATGGGGAAAGCAATACCTTTGATACGACTGCATTGTGCAACATGGATGCCAACTCGGATGTTCCCTCGGAGGAGTTCAATGAGACGAGGGAATTGTTTGCCAGTCCAGCGAAAGATTCAACTCCTGAATCGATGGAAGTCGACGACGCGGATAGCACTACTTCTGGAGTAATGCTTGTAGAGATGCCTGGTTCATTAGAATCAGAGGAAAAAGATTTAGTTGGGGATATTAATTCATCTACTGCGGATGATGATATGAATGTTGACAAAGACGAAACTCCAGTTCCTGACGAAATGGCTGCCGATAACTCTGCCAACAAAGAAGCGGATAGTGATGACGATGATGCCACTGTTGCAGTTGACGAAGAAGTTATGGAATCAAACAATATCTCCATAGAAGCTAATGAGAATGGCGAGACCAAGGATGATCTAACCGAAACGAATGAGAAAGAAGAGGAATCACCAAAGAAGGACGATGAAGTAGTTGAACTACCCAAGGAAAGTGCTTTCGAAGAGAGTCCAGTTGATACAACCACCCCAAAGAAGCCTTCCGAGACTTCCACAGCTGTTGATGATACCTCAAAAAAGCCTGCCAAGTCCAGGAAGAAGAAGGACCCAAATGCACCCAAGGGGGCCAAGTATGCAAAGACATTCTACACAGACGTTGCCAGGAAAGATGTCAAGGCTGCTAATCCAACTGCGTCAGCAAAGGAAATCAACAAGATATTGGCTGATAACTTCAAGGCTTTGAGTGCCGAGGAACGTGCGCCGTATGAAGCAAAGGCCGCCGCCGACAAGGAACGACACAGAAAAGAAATGGCGGAGTATTCGAGCAAGATGGAAGATGTTGAAACAACCTCTGCTACTCCGGCTGCCACTACGTCTGCTTCTGTTGCTCCATCATCATCATCTTCTTCAAGTAAGTCACCCAAGAAGAAGGCAACAATCGATACTAAGGGTATGAACATCATGGCCTCCTTCAAGAAACAGGAAGCCCTAACCCCCAAAAGGAAGAGCAGTACACCAAAGAAGAACAAAACGCCTTCATCAACAACCATGCTAATGTCTAAATCACCCAAGCCTCTGTCGGCAGAGAATGCATCTCGTTTGCGTGAATATACAACTCTGCGTGAGAAGTATGTCACAAGAGCTACTGAAGTGGGCAATCGGCCTACCTCGGATGAGTTTGAAGAGGAAACTCTATGTTTGGATGGGCTTACCGTCGATAAAGAGTCTGTTGAGCTTGCCGAAGACGGAGCATTTCCCGATAAGCTATTGAATCATTTACAGTTGATTGTACAAGGAAGGTAAGCATATTGCCACTGATTTACTTTGTATATATATCATCAACCTTACGAACTAACTTCTCACACATATTATACAAAACTTAATTTACGTACACTAGATCACTGCCACTTTCAGCTATGGCCAAGAAAGCTCTTGAAGAGCTCTCTCCTTTTATCACCGATGCTAGGCCTCTCACCATTGAATCTGTTTCATCTAAAATCAAATTACTTGCTCAACGCAAGTCTTATTTAAGTGGCAACCCCCCTTCTCCATCCGAAAAGAGTACAGCACCCAACCTTGACTGCTATGAGAATGTCGAGGAATGTTACCTCTGGCGTTGGGAGCTTTCATCCATTGATCTACTCCCCCAGAAGGAGGCAGCGAAGATCAAGAAGGCAAGGACAATGAGGAAGAAGCTACAAGGTCATCACAAGTCTATCATCAACTTGATTACTGCCATCGATAAGGCGACGACATGGCTACAAAGCAGTGCCTCCAAAACCACAGCAGCAGCAACAGCAGCTGGAGAAAAGTTGATTGCCAAGGTGCCTACACATGAAGAGAAGGTACTCAAGTATGAAAGGGAAGAAGAAACTGCACGTCTACTCAAAGAGGCCAAGGCACAAAAACAAAAGAGCAAGGACGACGAATTAGCCGCGAAGCAGGAAGAGAAACAGCGTAAGGCTAAAGAACGCGAGGAGGCTAAACGTAAGAAGATTGAGGAGAAGGAACTTGAAAAGCTAAAGAAGAAGCAGGAGCAAGAAGAGGCGAATAACGAGAACAAGAAACGTATGATGTCGTGGTTCACGGGTGGTACTAAGAAGAAACAAAAGACATCTACCACTATATCGTCACTCAAGATTGTCAAACAAGCTGCATCCACTTCATTCGACAGTGATGCATTTCGTAAATTGATTGATAGTCAGGATGAACATGTTTGTAAGAATCCATTTGCCAAGTTGTCATCTCAATCCAGGGCAACGCGACGTCGCAAAACGCAAACGGTGCGAATCTCAGTATTTGTAACCGTTGTGCCAGAAAATGCATTTGCTCCTCGACCATATGACGAGGAAAAGACAATTGAAGTCCCGAACCGTTACAAATTCCTTGGCTTTCACGAGGATGTCCGTCCTCCCTACCGTGGTACTTGGAGTAAGAAAAGCTCAATTATTACGGGTCGGAGGTTTAATGGTCAGGATACTAAATATCTTGATTACGAGAACGATAGTGAACTTGAATGGGAAGAGGGTGACGATGAGGAAGGCGAGGACTTGGCTGACGGTGATGATGGTGTCGATGAAGAGGACGACTTGCAGAATGAGGAGGATAATGATGGATGGCTTGCTGCCGAGGACGACTTGGGTACTGAGGATGACGACGATGAGACTCGAGAGTTGAGGAAGAAGAATAGGAACGGATCTTCTGGCAAGATGCGTGTTCTTGCACCTTGCATGGGAGGTCTCCCTCATGATGGCATGAAGGATGGTGATATCCAGTTCATTATTGAGGGATTCACTCCTAAAGGCGCTTTGGATACCCTCACCTCACATGCTGGTTGTATCATCACACCTGACGTTAGTATCTGTTTAGATGCATACCCACCATCTGCTACCAAAGAAACAAAGCCAACCAAGAAGAAAGAGAAGAAAGATTCCTCCAAATCACCAGTTCGTCAGAATAAGGATATGACACCCGAGGAGAAGAAAATCATGGTCAAGTTTGTTCACAACTCGACTCACAAATCAAAAGATCTTCTTGTGTCAGAGATGCTCAACGCTCACCCTACCATTGCCAATAGCCGAGCACATGCTATGCGAGAGTTGGATGTAATTGCAGACAAGACGAAGAATCCTCATGCCTCTGGATCACTTTGGGTGGTGAAGGACAGTATTATCAAGGCGCTTGATATGAACAAGTCCCATCTCGTAAGTAATCTCTGAACTCTATTATACACTCGCGATATATTCCCTCACATCTCTCCATTCAATCAACACACAGAAAAAAGCTCCCAAACCAGCAAAGGAGACAAAAGTCAAGGATCCAAATGCACCAAAACGAGGGTCTAGTGCCTGGAATTTCTATCAAAGTGCAATGAGGAGCGTTGTCAAGGCAGCCAATCCAAATGTAGAAGCAAAAGAAATCCAAAAGCTTCTATCTGACAATTTCAAGGCTTTGAGTGCCGAGGAACGTGCGCCGTATGATGCAAAGGCTGCCGCTGACAAGGAACGATATCAAAAAGAAATGGCAGAATACTCGAGCAAGGTAGGGGGTGATGCTTCATCTACTCCCAAGAAGGCTGCCACTCCAGCGACATCTTCTTCCAGCAAGTCGCCCAAGAAGGCAGATGTGACAAAAGGTATGGATATCGTAGCATCTCTCAAGAAACAGGCTGCCAATTCCCCCAAGCCTGCCAGTGCTTCTTCATCTTCTCAGGTCGACAATAATGGAGAAGCCAAGAAACCCTCTTCTGCCAACAAGAAACGCAAACAGCCTACTGTCAAGAGTATGGCAGGTCTTTTGAATGGTTTCATGAACATAAAGAAGCAGAAGCAATAGTCAGTCAGCACCATCATCTAGGTGCACCTTTTGGTTCTTATCAATTCCAGTGCAATCTTTTGTACAACGAAACTCTCAAACGCTAGTGACACAATAGCCATTGTGATCACTTTATTGATAGTCAGTCGATAGCCAGCCATGGTAAATTAGATTGCAACTATTTAGTCATCAGATATGTTTGCCTAGTCTTAGAGTTTGTATGTCAAATCTTTTTAGTCAATACCACCCATATCAACGACCTGATCTCCCCCCAGACTTCTTCATCCACGCACCTTGAATAGACAAGCTCTCGCTACCATGGCCATCGAGAAAGTCATCAGTGATTTGGGCCAGTCCCCAAATGTAAAGCTTGTTGAACTGTGGTCCCAGCTTTGACACGAGATATCCTAAACCCTTATCTGACACATTGACACAAAAGCTAGCATCGAGTTCTTCTAAGCTAGAAGTCGCAGTGGAGGCAAACATTTCTAGACTCTTGTCTGTGATACTACTGCCACTAATATTGACACTAACCAAACCCTGCATTCCAACTTCAGAAATCAGACCTTCGGGATTATCACATTCATCATTATCTATAGCTCCTACCGACCGTTTGAATGATGCTGCCTTTGTTGCTAAAGTAATAACAGCATCATTAATCTCCTCATAAGTACATTGCGACAAGTCAAGCTTCCTCAACATGGGTGGTGATGGCATTTCATCATCATCAATTGATGTGAAGAATGCTTCGAGTCCGATGGCTGTTAAATTCTTGAGCCCTGATAGTTGTAACGCTCTGAGATTTCCGTGAATATTGCATTGTCGGATACTGGATAAGATGTTATCAGTCAATTGCCCAGGGTTGTTACCAAGATCGATAGCCTCCAATGTCCCTTTATTGATAGATTTGAGTATAATTGAAACTACCTCATCGTCCACTCCATCCATTTCATACAACCTCAAGTTTTTAAGGTGCTGTAGAGCATCTGATGAAGCCCCCATAGATAATAGTGCTTCTTTTGTCAGAGGTATGTTTTGTAATGACAATTCGAGCAAACGTCCGCCACCAGAGGTAGAAAAGTGTTCAGATAATGATGTAGTGAACTGATTCCCAAGCAAAGGACATGCTGTGAATTCAATCGAAGACAGTGTTTGATATACTGTAGAAATCAACCTTGCACAATCTTCATCCTTCAAGAGATAGGCTCCTCCTAAAGATAGTGCAAACAGCTCACATTCCCCTTTCTTCATTTCTGTAAATACCTTTACAGCATCACAGCCAAATGCTCTGCCACAATGTTTCAATAAGATTGCTTTGAGTCCAGATGGTAACAAGACCTTTAGTGCATCACACATGCCTTCCTGGGTTACTTGTGCACAATCTATTAGCTCTAGTGTCTCCACGCCCCTTTCTGCCAGCACATCAAATGCAGCACCATTGAGTAATCCCTCTGCTACAAGTCTCTCACATAGAGCTTTCCTAATTGAATGATCTACCATGCCAAGTGAATCAATGCTATCAAAATTATCCACCAAGTAGTTTACACATAGCGAGAACAATGAGGGCACTCCTGTCCCCTTTCCAAGTATATTACTTTGTTGATTATATCGCTGTCGTCTTGCAATGTAGTAGTTACCCCCATCTTTCTTTGTACGTTGCCTTCGACTAACCCAATTCATAGAAGGATTCTCAGCCCTTCTCTTTTTATCGAATGCTTCTTCTGTGAGCGCATCTAGTGCATGCGGTTTTCTTTGCACACCATCCTCATCCAAAGTTTCTTCTAGTTGTTCCTCTCTTAAACGCTTTGCTTCTTCTCGAGCAGCAATCATTTGTCTAGCAACACTAAATGGGCCACACCTGATCAAATAATATATTGATATCAATAAGAACAATAAGATGGATGTATCATCAGAGTTTTATAAATTAAATACATGTACATACAAGTAATACACAATATAATACACATTTGAGCATACTACAACTTACCACTCCTCTTGTACTCCATCATTTTTATTACTACCCATTGGATTTCTTCCCATCATCATACCAAATGGGGTTGTGCTGACACCACTTATTTTCCTTGAAGCATGCCCAAGGCTACTAGATTCAGCTGGTTGATCTGGCCTTGCCAATCTGGATGCCTCTCGTTCTGCAACTGCTCGACTTCTTTCTCTAACCTGTGCAGCATTATTTGCAACAGAGGGAGCTTCATTGTCTCCTCCCCGTCCTCGTGTGCGACGTCTGTTGGACATAATATTATCTTCAAAGGTGTTGATAATTACCAATATAAAGCAAGTTTTTATTTCCTACCACGCCAAAGTACAAACTACTTGTGTGCAACAACTTGTCACAATCGATAATTGGATACGATACTAATTCTGTTGATACTAGAAATCAGCCCCGATACCTCAGCAAAGGGATTATAACAGCTGCTGTTGAGAGATAATACAAAAATGCAAATAATATCTGTTGACTATCAGGATAAGAAGTTGGTTGTGGAGTAAGTATTAATGGGCTCCTACTACACTACCAACTATAGGTTAACTCTCACATGATTCATCAAACACACACGAATAATATGAAACCGTTTAGCGATAGTACTCCTCTCCAACATACCTAACCTTCTCAAACATGGTGTCAAGCACACATTATATCTATCACTCTATCTCTTTACCTATTACAACACAGCGAAAGAAGATGTTCGTCTGGCTATGTTTAACAATAAGTACACAGACGTGCATCAGTATAGTATGTGTGACTTTCCTCTCGAGAAAGGTATCCTAAAAGATACCCCACTCTCCTTTGCAAGTTTCACTCATCATATACTCGATCGACAACTCTATTACCTTATGCGAGCATAGGTTTTATTAAACAACATATGAACTCTTCTAAGCTACACTTTTACATTAACATCATATATATTTACATAAACATAAGCCTCCGTAACGGACAAGGCTCAAACATCCAACTTCCAACAAGCAGACATATAGTTTACTCAACATCCACATCCAATATACATATACTCTCTAGGCAACAGAACATTTGACATGATGGACAATCTTTACAGGATGAACATATACGACTCTTGATTCTGATGCTTCACTTTGATCATGTCTCGAAAGAAAGTACACTAACGGAGGGTTGCAAGCTAGTACTTCCTGTTGAAGATGATGATATGATGTTCTCAAGCAAAGAAGACTGCCAGTACAAAGAAACATCACTAATATCAACAGATGCTGGAATGAAATTGACACTGATGACTCCAGACAAGGTCTTTTGGGTAGATTCCAAATCTACTGTGGTACCACGAGCTGAGACCTTGACTAAAGCTGTGTTATCAGAAGTGCACATCGATGTTGTCAAGTTAGTGACAGAGAACTCTGGCTTTAGAAGAACCCGACTTGCAAGCTTGACAAGCTTTGATGAATGGACACATCTGCTTGTTTCTCCAGCAGCAGAAGCATTCTCAATAAACTCAATGAGATGTTGCCTCCTACGAAGATATAGAGACTCTCTTTCTTTCATAACGTTGTACTTTGCTTCAATATCAGACAGTTCTTGGAATCTTGCCTTTTTCTTCATTCTTTATAGAGTAAAATGATAGAAGAGTAATATAAAAGTTAGCGAACTGTGGTATGTTATCTACTAAAACACAAATGAACTGCAAATGACACGAGAAATGCATAAGCAACATCTTTCTTCTCTTACCTAGTGTTTTCTTTATTTCGTGCCTTAGTAAGCTCAATGCGCTCTTCGTCACTTAGATTATCACGCTTCTTACCACGTTGTGGCTTTGAATTGAGTGCAGTACTAATCTTCTCAGGTAATGCTAACGTTGGAATAGCTTTGGTCGGAGCTGGAAGAGGTGTAGCATTTGGTGTCACTTCAATCGTCTGCTTCTTATTATCCTGTCTAGTAGAGAGATATGCCAATGTCTTGACGGCAGAGACGACTGGTAGTGATTGTGATAGTTGTTTGTCAACACCTGGAGTTGCATTGAGAGGATTAGGAACTAACGATGACACGACAATGTCGTGTGCACCATCATCACCATCGTGTTGGGTAGAGGTAAAAGTACTCTTTAATCCACTGCCAAGCGGGATATCCCCTTCGATAAGATGTGGTTGTGTAGGATCCAATGGATTTGGCACGGGCATCATAGAAGGATGATAGATGCTGCTTTGTTGCCTTCTCCTTCTCTTCATTGTCATTGTTACACCTTCACTGAATTGCAATAATGCATCAATTACATCACTCGATGTGTCTGCCATTGTATATTTAGATAATTTGCTTCTCATCTACAACTACACACTCATCAATTGCAATTTATGTTAGCATGCTACGCACGCACATGCCATGTTACTTCAGAATAATAGCATTGTGACGCGCTTCAACATCAGCTATTAGATCAAATCGTCACTCATTCTCAACATGACCATCTGGAGATTTTATGTGATCGTCACTGAGATTTCAATCACGGATTCGCTTGAAATCACATTAAAATCACATTAAAATCACATAAGTATCTACTTACAAGGTTTATCGGAACATTAGGTTTATCGGAACATTAGAAACATTCTCACGCTCTATGTAGTTACAGAATGTTACGTACAATACGGTAAATACGGTCCATACTGTACAAACAGAGCTCATCTCAAAAATTCAAAGTCTTTTCATTTTAACCCTCTCCTTCCCAAGGGGTTAATTTTTTTTTGCAAAAATTGTCGACCACCACAAACTCAACGCGCCATCACCGCCGCCACCAACGCAACAACTAGCCTATCCAATAACTCCATATCATAGGATCTAGAAGCTAATATACCCATCTATCACTGCCTAATTACATTACTATAATGGCGGCCGTCTACTAGGTCTACTACACAAGTTTCCTCCTAGGCTGCATTTTTTTTGCAATTGTTGACGATGATGTGATCACTGACAACAATGGTCATCTATGAATAGAAGACGGCCTATACCACCGCCAAACAATCAATGGCATCAATCTACATGATATATATGTCCATCCTGTTGAGGGAACCACTATTTAGGAGGCCTTGTAGCTGTAGAAGGCCATGCTCATATGGGTCATCAGATTGTGAAAGTTGACACCGACACCTCCTCCGCTATACTCTACAAAGCAATAATGATTATGCCATTACTACGCTATTCTCCATAACTACAATAGTTGACAACAAAGTACTGCATACACGTCACAACTATATAGTAATCTATGATATCCGAAGAGATTTATACTACCAACTACCGTAGTTGCTACGATATCTACGCTTACATCAGCCCATCAAAAAAAAGAGAGACGATGATGCACTGATCAGTCTGGCTCTATTTGTGAAGGCTGTGGGCCATCTGATACATACCTAAGCGATACCCCTTAATGATTATGTATCACTGAAGCGCCGGATGGTGTTTTTATACCTTCCATGCTCGAGATGAGTCTACAACGATGACATGCGCTACCTCACTCATTATTCGCAAATTTGTTTTGGTAGAAGAACAACTCTACACGGGGCAATACGGGGAGAGAAGCCAAGATATGATATGCAACAATCAACTATGGGTACAATGATCGAATGATATCACATTTTTGGTTTGGATTGGCCGTATAGGGATTGCATGGATACGATATTGATAGAGGATAAAATGCACACATGATATGCACAAGATGTTTTGTTGCATCATCCTACAATACAAATGATGTGGAAGTGGTTGGAGGAG
>Ga0214478_101588_pt1 | contig 11071 bp, 9 predicted proteins | sample M1_20Mar14CPVII9_2_FD_178001 | JGI IMG/M metagenome (GOLD analysis project Ga0214478, IMG submission 178001) | Marine eukaryotic communities from Monterey Bay, California, United States - M1_20Mar14CPVII9sort6BwellD7 | ecosystem: Environmental > Aquatic > Marine > Unclassified | place: USA...
CACTTGTCAAGTATACATCATCATCATCCAGTAGCTACGAGGTATTATCACCAAAGTTACTACCAATTCAACAAAAGTCATACCAAATCGTATCTAAGGGTAATGATGCAGTCTTATTCTCACCCACAGGAACGGGTAAATCATTAGCATTCATCTTACCACTGGCATCAAGATTATACGAATGGAAACATGATGGATCATTAGATTATAAGAAAAAGGCACAGAAACAACGATTTATACAACAGCAACGGAATAAAGATCGGAATGATAGTTTTGCATCATCATCAAATCAACAAGTTATTGATCCTGCAGAGCCTAGTATACTTGTTGTTGAACCATCAAGAGAATTGGCAAGACAGGTTGGTAAGATATGGGGAAAGTTTCATCTAACTGCATTGAAGAGTAGTAAACGACAAGTAGTGACTGTTTATGGAGGTGTTCCAATGGCAAGACATGCAGCAATGCTTAGTAGCAAAACAGATGTAGTTATTGGTACACCAGGACGTATCCGTGAGTTAATCAGAGAGAAATACCTTTCAACGTCAAAACTACGATCAATTGTGTTAGATGAAAGCGATACATTACTTAATTTTAAAGACAATCCCGAAGTTGAATGGTTACTTGATGGCATGAGAGATGATTATCAACTAGTACTTGCATCGGCCACTGTCAATAAGCGAGTTGAGAAGTTTGTTGGCGAGGTTATGGAGTTAGAAGTCGGTGAGGAGGGGTATGTGATTGTAGAAGGTGACAATATTAGGAATGCTGATGATTATGATGGAATCGATATTTCAGTCGATGATGCAACAGTAATCGGAGAGGAAGCTCCACAACTATCGAAGAAAGCTCCAACTGTTAGACATTGGTCAATGCCAGCATCGACTGCATCTCGCGTTACACTCACTTCTGATCTCATCGTCACAATGGAACCACGCCGAGTAATTGTATTCGCACCTTCAAAAGCTGAGGTTGAGTCTGTTGCTCAAGAATTGACAGAACGCATGTCCGGCAATGATGTGAGTATTCACATCCTTCATGGTGATATGGTACAGCAGGCTCGATCAAGGACAATTATTGCATTCAGTGATGAATCTACGAGAATGACCAGAGTACTTGTTGCAACTGACGTCGCCGCTAGAGGTCTCGATCTACCTGCAGTTGATTTAGTGTTACAATATGGAGTGCCACGATTGACTGGCAAAGATGGGACGTTTGATTCAGAACTGTATATACATCGTACAGGACGAGCTGGACGATTCGGCAACACTCGAACTGCAGATGCTATTGTATTGTATGATAGAACACAAGGTGAAGCAACAACACTCAATAAGCTACAAGAAGAAATGAAAAGTTTGAAGAACATTGATATTGAACCAAGGCAGTTGCCATCTCCAAATGAAGTTATGGAAGCTTCATACAATCGAGTACTGAGACTTTGTGATGGGGCTGGTAGTAGTACTAATGATTTGGTAAAGTACTTTGCAGATAAGTTATCACAGGATGTGACTGAGTCGGAAGATATAAAGGAGAAAGAGTCAATGCTCGTTCATAGATTAGCTTCAGCAATGGCTGCACTATCAGGACTAGACGGAGTGGTTCCCAATAGATCACTCCTTACTGCAAATCCAAAAGATAGAACAATTCGAGTATGGAGTGAGTCTTCTACTTTACTATCACCATCTGAGATTACACCAGTATTGAAGTCTCTGGGTTCAGGCAAATTAGGAAGAATAACAATTTTAGATGATGGTTCGGCAATATTTGACCTGCCTGTCAAACGTGCGGAGAAGCTGCTTGAAACTGCCGCCGAAGATTCAAGTATTGAATGGATACTTGAACTACCAGACGCACTCCCTGCTATGTAATGTAAGTAAAGTAAAGTTGCTCACAAGCTTATTCCCTTACATTTGCTTGTGATCATATACTCTTTAGATTACTTATGAACTACATGATGTTACAAGTCATCATAGCTAACTCCTGTGCATTCAACTAGTTTATTCCAAAAGACTTGTAACTTTTCATCATCATTGGAGTCCCTACTAGGTGATCCACCAAAATGATATGAGCCAGAAGGTACTTTACCAAGGGCATATTTCTCACCTGTTGCAAGTTTGTAAGTATTATTTGCTCGTTTGACTGGGATTCCACACGCTCCCCATCCTGCTAGCAGCATTTTAGTGTTGACAGTTCCAGGATCCATTGTCAAGCATTGGATATTATAACTGGAAGTTAGCTTTGCCAACTTAACAGTGAAGAGTAGATCGCCAAGCTTTGAGTAACTATAGCTAGAATGGCCACTTGGTGCTTTTCCTCTTTTTGCAAATAGCATATCAATATCTGGCAATGTACTTGATTGACTAATACTACTGGTGGTTATAATTCTCGTATCTGAATTTTTGTCTTTTGCATTGCGTATCAAAGAAGGTAAGAGTCTCCTTGTTAAAACAAATGGAGCTAGCACATTGATGGCCATTGTGTTCTCAAAACCCTGTACTGAATGTTTTGTATCAGGATCGAATACGCCAGCGTTGTTGATAAGAACATCCAACATTGGATCATCACATGATTGCCATGCTTGTAGTTGTGTAATAGCTTGCTTTGCAAGATCTTCAACTTGATCAAGATCCGACAAGTCTGCTTGCAAATAGGCAACCTCTTCAGCCCCCCGAGACTGAAAATCTTGTACAAGTGATTTAATCAATGGCTCGGGTAATTGGTTTAGGGACGGATCAAGTTGTTGGCTTTGTGTTTCATCTACATGATTACTGATTGTTGTCGTTGTATCATCATTGTTCATTTGTTGTTGCTGCTGCTGTTGCTGTATCACTAATAATAATCTTTGAACTAATTCTGACTTCTTCCCTGTAACCTGCAATACATAATATAAATGAAGATATCAGATCAAATGTGTATATGTGTTTTATAACTACGACTATACATCTAAAATGCATATTGCACACATCACATGAACATACCTTTTGACCATTAGATCGCAATCTCTCCTTAAGTTCAGGTACAGTCAGTTCCTGCAGTAACTTTTCTTCGTCTACATCAACAGTAATATCTTCTTGTGCAGTTGTTGATGACATCAGAGGAGAGATAGAGTGATGGCTGATGCAAGTATGTTGATGGGTAAGAAGTGTACTACTTTTTGCAGATGGAATTCTTGGCGGTGACCAGGCCAGCGAATGTGAACAATTGTTCATCCATATCATTGATAGGGCTAGTATTGATGCCATATTCATTAGTTTCTTCTTATATTGGATTGTAATGGGTGGGTTTAGTATGCATCCTATTTGTCATTTGCTGATTTGATGATGTTTTTTTCTCATACATTACATGTGTAATGTTATACTCTCATCATTAATCTCTTCTGTTGTCTTCTGAGTTGGTTTTGTTGAAGGTTGGTAGTTAATAATAACAGTATACCATTGATATAGATATATAATGCGGTTGATATCATTTTGTATATTCTCTATCGTATGCCAATGGTGCGCTGCTTTTCAATCTACTGCAACACATTTATATAATTTGTCTACATGTTATAACCATAAGTTATCTAAAGTAGTGAGACTCTATGGAACAAACGATGATTATGATAATAATGAAGACAAGAAAGACAATGATAATGATAATAAAACAGAGTACAACAACAAGTTGGATATCTTTGGCGAACCAAAGAACAAGCCCAAAATCATTCTAGATGAAGGTGAAATTAGAGGTTCTGATAGAATAAAAAGCTGTATACCTTATATCTTACCGCTGATTGATGGAGATCAATTTGGTCATTACTTGTATGAACGTATACCAATATTAGATCAGTTACATTATGTATTATTACGGCCAATTGTCGATGCCACTCAAGCAGCTCCAGCACTGAGTTTAATATTGTTTGTCTGGAAAGTCCGCGTTAGTATTGTTTTATCTTATGAATTCATGTGTCCAATATGAAGTATTTAAGATCGGAGTGCTCCATTTGGCCTTTATTTGTCTTCATTTCATTGTCTTTGCAAGCTGTATGCACTAACTTGAGTTCGTCTCTCTTCATCCTAAACTATGAAACGCGTATCTTCCAGCTTTGCCTTAGGTCCACAATTGACTGGACAAAGTAGAGAGACGGTTTAATGCACAACAGGCAATACTTATCGATATTACATTATTCTTTCCTCAAATACTTAGTGAGGCTGTGACGGAAGCTGATGCCAACTTTTCAAGGTCTGTAACAGAGCCATGTAGCAATTTTGTCTTCTACTATTATGTTAGTTTGGTAGTATATAGTGTGGTAAGCAATCTACGAGGAAAGAAACCGACTGGAATTCCTTGGATTAGTAGTACAGCAGATTATGTTATCGGTCCTTTTTGATAATAGTGTAGATAATGATGCACAAAGAGCTGTTGTGCATACAAACTTTTAGAGAGCTATGTTATGCACTACTTGCAACTAAACAAGTGAGCTTCCAAATACTTAACACTGTAACAATTCTCACTTTTTTCACAAAATCATCCCTATTCATATTCACAAACAACAAAGAAGCAGTCCGGCACTTAAACTTGTTCTTGTGCAGCATAAACTGGTGCTGCATGAACAACCCCTGCACCCATAACAGGCACTGGAACCTGGCCCAGTTCAGCTGCTACTTCCCCCTCAGTTTTCAATTGACCAACAGCACCGCCCATACTTGATTGACGAACTTGTTGCTGACCAAGTGAATTCTCACGAATCTTGCGGCTCCACGTTGCCACCTTCCATGTGCTGCATTTGTCAGAGTTGGAGTCAGCAAACATAGCTGGAGCCTTGGTACTAAGTGCTGTCATGGCTACATTGTACGTCTGTGCGATAAACTTCTCATCCATCATGGAAGCAGGTGTGTTTTCCAATTGTTGGGCAACATCACCCGACATTGACACTAGAATTGGTCGCCATCCATCCTTGAACTTCTTCCTCAATGTCTGAGGTAGATCAACAGTGTTAACTAGACGAAGAGGACGGATAGGACAGTCCATGATACCACCCTCATCGTTCTTAATCTTATAGTCGGGGAATCCGATAAGCCAATGGCGCCATGCCGTCGAAAGATCAACTGAAGGCAAAGTGAAGCCCTCGGGAACGTCCATGTGCTTTCCCGACATGGCAGAAACGAAGGTTGTGAACCCATCACTACCTGCTACGACTCTCATGTCAGTGTTCACGGCAGACATATCAATGAAGCCCTGGAGTGACTCCTCGACCTTTCCGGCAGACTCGCTTACTTCACTTGCCAACGTTGGGAGGTTAATCTGTCCTCCCTGCTGTGCCATGATAGCATCTAGTTCGGCAACCTGAGCTGTACCTCCATTAGCTTGAGCATTAAGCTCATGACGGATTGCAATATTGTTTGTTTGCAATGAACTCTTCATCTGACTGACAGAACGAGTGAACGTGTGAAGAGACGTTTCCATTGTATCCAAGATGTGGATAAACTCACTATTCTGAGTATGCATACGATTGAGTAGACCAACGGGTCCGTCACTGGGTACTACTTCCATGGTAAGGTGACTTTCCGGTTGGTAGATACTCTCCTTCTTCCTCTTACCACCCAAGGCACTAACCCTATGCATAACTTCCTTCACTTCCTTCGATCGTGTGGGGTTTCCCTGTCCACGATCGGGGTCCCAATTTTGCTTGAGAGGCATGTAGAAACTAATCGCTTTTTTCATGAACTCAAGAGATGATGAACCAGCTCCGGTAAGTCTTGCATCAATGCCAGGATTGGGTGTACCAAATGCCTTGACATTCATCCATCTGCACATATCGGCGGCTGTATTATGAATTATTAGTAGGATCTCATAAACATGCACAACTAAACAACAAAAGTATACTCACGTGTAATTACGTTAAGTTCATCTTCAGAGAACTGAGTAATATAATAATATAGAATGTGAATATACGAGATGAGAATATGGCAGTTACACAACTTGAAGTTAGTTGACACATCTTGTGCACAAAATCGAAAACTCGACATATATAATTTATAAATAATAAAATAATACAATAATTAAATATACCACTCACCTCATGATCCTTAGGATATGGCTTGGCCTTCTGATGAACATATGCCATGAACTCACATAATAGAGAGGTATAACGAGGTGATGGTGGCGGACCGGCTTTACTAGACATTTTGATTTCTTATTTTGGTAACGACGACGATGTGTTTTAATAAAGCGAGCGACAATTATTACCAACAGTAACGTATAGATTAGTAGGATGGTGCAGGAGCAATGATATTTGGATGTCTGGGCGTGGGCCTGTTGTATTGGGTGGCTATTGTTGTATTATGCGAGTGTATGTACGTTTGCTTGTTTGTTTGATATGTAGGACATGTGTCTTAAAATTACTTGTTTAATTTTATCAAGAATTGAAGATGTTGCAATTAGGTGTGGTAAAACTATTGGAATAGAGCTCAAGATATATCGTCAGTGCAGTAAATAGATCAGCTTTTAACTGCTATTTCGATTAGTGGTGATCCGCCGTTTTGAAATTAATAATTGAGGAAGAACGAAGATAATATATTTTGCAACTACAATTTACTTCAAATTGATACTCACTCATACCAACCCCTGGCGATATGAACCCCTGCTCATACCTATTAATATAATATACCATCATGGAGGATTTACTAATGGGGGATATCCCCTCTGATGATAGTGACGCTGAAGATAATAATAGTAAAGGTTTGGCTACACAGGTAACAGCAAGTACAACAAGTACCACTAATAAAAAGAATCAACCACCAGTTGTTTCTGGCAGTACTACGACATCATCATCAACTACTCAAGCTGGGTCTAATTCCAAATCAGAATTAACTAATCGTTTGAAAAGTTTATATAAATCACCTCCTGGCGCTGCTGCACAACAGGCAGTAGCAGCATCCAAAGTTAATGTCCCGTCACAGCAGGCTGTTACTGCTGTTAAAAAACAACAACAAAATCTACCAGTTTCAACTCCAATACAACCCAACATGAGAAGAGGGAGCTCGATCCCTACTACATCTGTTAATACTGCCGTTGTATCCAGAGGCCCATCCCAAAATAATACCAACCCTCCTCCACAAAAACATGTACCTCCCATGATACATCAAAACCATCAACCAGGTCAGCCAAATCCAGGAGTAGTTCAACAACAACAACAACAACAACAATCACGACCTGGGGGTGTACAGCCTCCTGTTGTTGTTGGACGTGTTCCAGCTCCATTGCCAGCGGCAAGGTAAGTTGTTGTTTTTGTTGGATTTGGTTAAATTATGTGTATTTGTATTTAAGGATGTGTTTTTAATATATATACTGACAATCTCTGTTTTCTTCTCGATTATACATAACTAGAACTGCCAACCGATCTGCACCACCTTCCAACCGTCCAGCTGCTTCTGTTCCGGTACCCACTTCTTCCCGAACAAGCAGTGCTCCTCTTGTTGCCATGTCTGCAGGTGTACCACCCAGTCCAGTTATTACTTCTTCCCAACAACAACAACAACAACAACAACAACAAAGAGGTCAATATGCACATCACTTGAGGGGTTCGAGTGGTGCACCCTCATCGTCTCAGCAAGCAGCACAACAGAAGCATGCACAGCAGAAGCATGCTCAGCAGAAGCAACAAATGCAAGCCCAACAGGCACAGATGCGTCAGCAGAGTTCACAATCGTCGAGTAGGTCATCATCAAATTCTAGTAGGGGTAATGCAGGATTAGATGATAGTGGTAACTCGCGTGGTGGCTTATCCGACCAAGAAAAGAAGGAGAAGGAACGATTCTTAATGTTTACTAGAGTGTTGATGAAGTGAGTAGAAAATGATATCAAAGAATTGTTTATTTGCTTCTTGTCTAAACCTTTGAATGATATATCAACACAAATACACACCAGGTACCTTGAGCAACGTGATACAAGTATGCATGTCAAGGCTAAAGCTCAAATAAAAGAGTGCTATGAGAAGAATAAGACTGGTGATCCCCATTTTCGATCGCTCACTTCAAGTATGAAGAACAGGTTACGACAAACAGTGGGAGAAAATTACTGGAAGAAGGCCCATGATTATCTAGATCATTTCCTAAAGCAGAAGATGCAATCAAAGGAAGACAAGCAACAACGATCGTCATCTGGGGGTCAGATCAACACCCATCTTCCTCGTCTCATCGTTCTCAATCATCAGGTAATAGACAACCGCAGATGCCTCCATCGCAACAACAACAACAGCATATGATGAGGATGCAAGCACAATCCAATAATATGCCCCCTGCGGGAGGTAATGTAACATTGCCAGATGGCCGCATACTAACAACTGAACAAAAGGAGGCAATGGATAAGAAAAAAGCTGAAGATGAAGAAGCTGAAAAGAAGAGGAAGAGGAATGCACAAGCTCGCAAGAAACGTGCAGAGCAGAAGAAGCTGAAGGAGAAAGATAAGAAATCTAACAAAACAAATGTAGTTTCTACCGGGGGAGGGATTGCACACACTGTCACGTCTGTTCATTCTCCTTCATCTGCCAATAGTGGCACTCCCAGTTCAATCGTAAATGTTTCAAAAGCATCAACAAAGGCTAAGAAGACAGTAAAAAGATCGTCTTCAAGCTCTTCCGTCACGAAAAGGAAGACATCTGCTCGGGAACCTCCACACAGATACATGGAAACTATTGATCATGCAACACTGATTGATGTTAAGAATTTTCCAAGTTTGTTCAATTCGAAGGATTACAAGAATGAAGGAGGTGTGAATTTGGAAGAAGAGCAGAGGATTTTACTCTATGGAGATGTTAACCAGCAGGCAAAGGTGAAGAACATTACAGATGCTGCATCGAAGGCATTGGATACTGCTTTGGATGTGGAAACCAGAGAATTCAAGTTTAGGGAAGTTGGTGTTAAGCCTTTACCAACACGAATTCCATCGGTTTATAATGGATGGGGGGAGAAGAATGTTGTGTCAGTACGGAACGCTTGGGCTAAGATTCGGCTACCAGAAAGTGACATGCAACGAGAAGAAAGTGCAATGGGTAGTGAGACAACAAAGCTAGTTATTGTGGAGCCTGTATCCTCTACTTCGGCAGCAGCTCCAGTTCCTTCATCGTCATCCTCTGTTCCTGTTCCTTCTATTCACACTGATACTACCAATCATGTTTGGTTTAATGAAGCTCGAGCTGAACAAGATCCAACACTTGCATTTATTAGTGAGGCCACAGAATTATTCCTCAAGGGTACAATTGAGAATGCTATTGGCAAGGCACGTCTTCGTCAGAATCTCGATGGTGTGAGATTGTGGAACACAATACAGGCTCATTCTGCCATTTCTGATCTGGATCATGATGCATCCCCACCACCAGCATATATTCGATTGGGATGTGATGTTCGTCGTCAAATTGCGCTATCAGAAGGGAATGCTGCCAAAGTATACCAGCGGATGGAGGAAGCTATCACACGACAAAATGATACATACCATCCAAATGATAGTTCAACTGATCCACATGAAATGCTTCTTCAATCTACAAGTATGGCCGATTTGAGTCGAAAGCCTCCTTTGAAAATGGCAGCTCAGGTGGCAGATGCAGACGCAAAGAGAAAGTTTGCTGTGTTTGTTGGCAGTGAAAGTATGGAGCCTGCATTAGGCCGTGTGCCTAAACAAGCCACAGAACATTGCAGGATTTGGAGGTAGGAGATGCGGGCAACAGGGCTTCAATGATTGGTGCAAGGAGAAAGAGATTTAGAGTAGGATTGAAGTATTAATTTATTGATAGACTTGAAGTTAATATCCTAGTTCTTTTTCCTAATAGTCTATCTTATTTGTGCATTCTATTCAAAGCCTGTTAAGTCGGTCTTTTCTATTAGTCACTTTGCAATCTGTTTATGAGAAGAAAAACAAATCCTCCCCATTCCAACACGATCCAACTGTATCATAATTTATAGTAAAGCATACCAGTATGGTTCCAACCCCTACCAGATGCCATAACGAATGCCATAAAACAAATTGATCATAGTTTCCTTTTTTTGATGCCACATTCGCCAGGATATGACATTTCATTGGTAATGCACTTAATAGCATCCACCACAATCCACTTGTCGTATATATTGCAACACAACAACTTGTAAATGCCATTGGAGCAAGTATACGGTCTACCAAGTGACTCCATGATTCTAATCCTGGAAGATTTGCATCATATGAAGATGAGGAGAGATGATAGGAACTTATATTAGAACATTTGGTTTGCAACGTCATCAAATAAAGTAAAATATGCATATGGACTTTCCAGTATAAACGTGGTCCGAAAAATATGATGATATGGTGACCAATCCTAACAGACAAGCCGATAAAGGACAACATGCTCTCAATAATAGAGGTATCGGCAAAACAAAGAGGAAGCAGGAAGCTCCAATCCAATTACTTGGTTTATGACCCCATGATAATGATGATTGACGAGATAAACGACGTTTAAATGTTGTAGAATTTGCAATTTGCAATATAATACTTTGTCTGGAGTTCTCTTGTTGTTTGGGCTGATACTCGTCCTCCTCGGATATGGTGGAGATGGACGATAATGATGCAGAAGGAACAATCGTCGGCGTTGGAGATCGGCGGCGGCTAGACGACGACATGATGCTATACACATGAATTGCTTAGGTATCCAAAAGACTCCCAATTAAAATAAAGTGAAAAATGCCAACTTATACTTTAACCACAGGTCGCAAAAATGAAAAAATGGGAAAAGTGGCCGATTAGAACCACACAGGACTTAGTCCTGGATGGTTCTAATCGGCCACTTTTTTGAGTTTTTATTTTCTGGAAGCTATGCTTAAAGTATAAGTTAGCCATTTTCCGGGACCCAGATGGGACTCATTGAGCAATTCATGTGAGGAGAAGGGGTGGCCGGTGGCGGTGCATGTGTTGAGATACTGAATGACGAATCTCAAAAATATGAGAAATTATTATGAGAGTGTATGAGTAGAACGAGTACAGAGTAGGCAGTTAGTATGAAGGTAACTGAGAAGAACTGAGATATTGTAACACGGTGTATCAATTATCAATGTCCCCTATCAACGATGACTGC
>Ga0214478_101589_pt1 | contig 11068 bp, 5 predicted proteins | sample M1_20Mar14CPVII9_2_FD_178001 | JGI IMG/M metagenome (GOLD analysis project Ga0214478, IMG submission 178001) | Marine eukaryotic communities from Monterey Bay, California, United States - M1_20Mar14CPVII9sort6BwellD7 | ecosystem: Environmental > Aquatic > Marine > Unclassified | place: USA...
AACAACAGAGAAGTCTTGTAAGTACCCTTGCCACTTGTGATTTCACCCTTGACTAGTTTCTTACCCTTCTTCTCCTTCTTCAACAACTTGTAGAATACTGGGAAAACTCTCTTTAACTCATCGTAGAAGCCACCTGTTACTGTCAACTTGGTCCAATATGTTGTTTTCATTAGAGCACTGACTTTAGCCAAGTTATCAAGGTGAGGTTTGTTACGATATCTTCTGTCATTGTCCAACTGTGTGTTCCGTGCCTGTTGAAGAAACTCGTCTAAATCTAACCTAACATATGAATCACTCGACATCTTCTTCTGCCTCAACTCCTCACTATGTGCAAACAGACGGTCGTCGTACTTCTTCTGCTGCTCGGTTACACCCGCTTTGTTGATAGCTTTGATAGTGTTAGCCTTCAAGACTGGCTCGGGGTATCGTTCGATACGAGCTTGAGCAGTATGATCAGCTGCCGACTCGACTAGTTGTCGACCACCCATCGCCACCGTCATAGGGAGAACATTTGAGAATCTTCTCGGCATCAATACCTGATTCCTTCATGCGACGAATGAGAGCTGCCCTTCGCTCCTTCCGTTTGGCGTACTCCTTCACCACAAGATATCTAGCACGAGCATCTCGTAAGTCAGCTGATACCTGATTATTGTATGCATGTCTTTCAATCGAATGAAATTGCTCACAAATACGTGTCGCTGATGGAGATAGTGCAAATTGACACCACAATCGGTCAAAGACGATTGGATACTCCGCGGCAAAGTCAAGTAGTCGTGTCTCTGAGTTGGGATCACGCGTCGTCACACTTCTTAGTGCACTGAGTCTCTTGAGCTCATTACGGCAATTCGATTTCAAGTAGTTGTGCTGTTGGAAGAAGTGAGCAAGTCGATGCTTGTTTGGCTCAAGCTTGTTGTAGAATGCCTTGTATGTGTCGGAAGGAAGCTCAGGTGCGTTTATCTCGTATTCCCAATCCAATGACTCGTCAATTAAATGTTCCTCGTCATCGTATACTCCATCTAAATCTACACCTGCCTCGTGTACCAATCTCAACACAACTCGAAGAATAGTATGGCCACGTTTGGGACAAGTGAATCCAGTGAACACCCAAGGGCTACCATCGAAGAACTTTTCGTACATCTTTGCCAACTCGGTATGAGCGGCAACAATACCTTCCTTTAGCTGAGCAAGCTTCATCTCGGCCATCTCAATCAATCCCTTGTCTGTCGTGGTTTCCTGGATATGCTTGTATGTGTTGGGAAACCTAGCCTCGGGATTCTCAAGAGTTGCCTGCCACCAAGGGAATGAGTGATCAAAGATCTCATAGAACAATTCAAGACCACGGAAGCCTGGTGAATCGGCAATCTGGCCACATCCGGCATGGAAACCGAATGATTCTTCAAAGTACTTCACAACCTCAGCCTCCACCCACAAGCCAAAGATCATCTCGGGCATCAAAAACTGTTCAGCCAATGCCTTAAGACGGTTGTATCTGAAGTCTGATTTGGTATAGATGTGCATCAATCGATGACAGAGTAACACCCAAAATGGCGTACCATTCTCATCCTGGATATAGTATCCAACGAGAATGTTCTCGGCAGCTCGTCCATTCGTCAACCATCGCGTATCTCTCTCCCTCATTGGCTTTGGAACCCACTTACAAGAAGAATCTTCAATAGTGTCCAAGATTTCGTTAGCAGTCCTCATGAAGACAACTACGTCTCGGATGAAGATATCCCACAATGTTTGAATGAGCTGACGGTGATGAACCTTGTCATGATTGCCCTTCTCAGTCTTCCCACAAGAAAACTCACTCATGTAGTTGATCACCAACTGTTGAATGTGAAAGAAGTTGCCAAGTTGCGTTAGCTCACGGTCCACCCCTCCCGATAGTATCTCAACATCAAGTCCCAACTCTCTCAACTTGGCAATGTATTTCTCCCAAGTCAATCTACCTTCCTTGCTTGCATCATTTGCATTGTCAGAAGCGAATATATTGAAGTGGGGGAAAGCCTCGTCGGGAACAAGTCTCATCATGCACTCAATGTTGAGATCACTATTGGATTCACAATCAGCTTTGATAGCTTGACCCGTCGTCGCTAGAATGTACTGAGGGGATACTCGCCACCTCTCCTTCAAATCACTACTTTGACGGTCACCTGTCTTTGATAAATTGTCGATAGTTAGGATAGCTACATGGTGCTTCGATCTGCCATGCTTGGTATCATCGCTTAGAAGACCAAAATAACGCTTTTCACCCGCAGGAGATTTGTCCTTGGAAAGGGCAATATATTGTTGCTGGATATCATACTCATCAAGGTTTGTGATTTGTTTGATGTAGCTTCTGATAGTGGAGGGACTTGGGATTTGATCCTCACTTGGTGCCTTGCCAGTCATTAGAACGTGCATTTCTGTGAATAACTCTGGGAATTTAGAGATACCAATGTTTGGGTTGGTAAATAGTATGTGCATGATGATAAATGCAACCTCGGGTCGGAGCTCCTTTGGACCAGTGGGGTAAAACAAACCTCTGGTAAGGCCCAATCCTTTTGTCCAAGTTTCTCTTTCACCACCTGTTACATACTCTAACAACAACTGTTCATCATATGTCTCATACAGTTTGGTGGTGGCACGATCATTGATCCACTTGCGGAGAAGGGTAAAGTTCTTGCGTAATTCGCCAAGTCTAGACTTGCCGATACCAACAATGGCTTCATAGTGATCGACTGAGAAGGGACGTCCTCCGTAGCTGTTGATTATGGCATTAGTATACTGTCTGCTCTTGCCAAGATGAGCATTGATACATGCGATTTCTAACGTCCCAACTTCGACGTACTCGTGTTCTTCCCACAAGGCTCTAAGATCTGGGCGTCTAAACTGATGCTGGAAGAATTTGATGAGTCTTTTCTTCTTGGCATCCTCAGATTCAGGTTCCGAGTCTGATTCAAGCTCCATTGATACTTTGCTATCGTCATCATCGTCATCACTATCCGATGAGTCTGACGGAGGAGGCATCGTAATCCTTCGCTTGTTGGACGAGGCCGGTACAATGGCGTGTGACTCTGCACTACCACCGGCAACACGATTACTTCTTCGAACTACAACTGTCCCGAATCCATCGGGAGGTGATACGGCGAACGATGATACCAGAAGATCAACGATCTCCTTCTTCACCATTGCTAGAACAGTTGGAGTAAGGTTACTACCATTCGGTTCGACAAACTCTTCCCAATTATGACTTAGTGCGGTGGCAAGAACAGGTAAGTCATACTTTTCATAGTCGTCTCCTCTTGGATCACCTGCTACCCACAACTCAACCAACTCACGACGTCATTTGCCAATTGCAGGGTATTGTCTCAAGGCTTGGTGTGTACCCATCGCATACCTTGCGGCATTCAACTGGTCGTCAAGGCTTGGACACCCACTCGCCTTGCCGGTATGGTAGAACTTGGCAGGCAGTGCGAGTGCATCTGCGGATGGTTCAGTCAGCTGTACTTTCTTGAGAGCTTTGTTACCCGTATATGGAATGTAGTTGAGCCGTAGACGGTTCTGCCTGGTAAAGTCAGTCAAGTTTGTCTTGGCATCAAACGGCTCGGGGTTGGCAACAAAGGTATTGTTATACTTTGCACCCGATCCGCCATTCTCAATGCTCTTGACAAAGGTGTCGAGCTCATCAACAGGCGTGTAATCAGGACCTCCATCAAGACCCAACTCATGAGCCAATACACCTTCATGCTTGAGCCACTGTGACTTGGGTAGCCTTTGAATCGCAGAGACTACCGTTTGAAACTGTGCACCACCACGCATGAAATCATGCCTTAAGCACCTGGTCCAATGTTGCACTCAAGAAGTGTGAATCTATCCTTATTGTCGATGTAAGACGTGCGGTAGACTTCCAAGTGGACAGAGCTGGGTGAAACGTCAAGCTCTACGGCAATGCTCATCTTGAGTGCTTCAATCTTCGTATCTCCTCGGTACTCAAACGAAAGAGGCTCGTCACGTCCCGTCTGCACATGCAAGACGTCATCACTTGAAGAAGGTACAACAACTTGTGATGGCTGTCGAGTCTCAACAATAGGAGGTGATGGGGGTGACTCTTCTTGAGTGGTAACGGATGAAACTTGACGACGAGGAGAAGCAGGCTTGCGTGGAGTAGGAGGAGTACGCTTTGGCTTGTGTTGCCTCTTCTCCTTCTTCTCCTTCTTCTTCTTCTCGACACGACGACCTTTGGTACAAGCTCCGGGTGTTGGTACATCGACAATAGGCTCTCTCATAGGGGTAGGAGGCAAAGACTGACCAGTCCTACGTCTCCGTCTACGTCGACTCCTGTAGGCGGTGTAACTACCAGCTACATCCGAGTTGGACATACAAACAATGATTCGACGCAACGTTCTCTTTTTCGACTTGGAGTCTTTCTTCTGATAGAGATTGGCACGATAGTTGGATGATGATGATAAGAAAGATGAATATGCTCTATCGACAAGTGTGGTCTTGGGCTCGGGTTTGATGTACTCCTCGGTAAGATCTCTGCGTTGTATAAGGAAGTCTGCCACCCTGACAGGTAAGTCATCATCTCCATAGTCTTTTGCATCAACCTTGAGTTGTATGAGAGCTTGTTCGATGCTAGAACGTGAAGCCCATCTCTTCCTCGCATGAGATCTAGTCATGTGGTGATTTACATCAGGATGGATGTCGTCAACACATTCCCACCTCTCACGAGACTCTTCCTCTATCTCATCTAGCTTCTCTTTGAGCTTCTCTACAATGACTTGAGGCAATGATGTGGCCTCTTGAGCTGAGGAACTCATGACGAGAAGGAGGCGACCGTGTAGCGGCTCTATGTCAAAGGTAGCTACACGGTCACCAACACGTCAAGATGATCAATTCAACGCCAACCACTCGACTTGCGTACTTTGTAGACGCAATAAGAAGACGTATGCAAGTCCAAGCTTGTCAATTGGACGAGTATTGACTACAAATTAGTAGTTGACGGTCGAGATGGCTTAAATGAGACTTTTAATCGGCACCTCCGGACTTCAATCTAGCCTCTACACTTCCCAATGACAATTCTGCGTCTACAACCTGTACAGATGAATTGTTATGATAGTATAGATGACAACTGCAAGTTGAATGACGTCGATCGAAGCAATATTGATAGAGTTATATAGTATCAAAGTGTGGGAGGGGGGTAGGTACAAATTTACGAAAATAAGGCGAGGCTCGCTTGATAAATGAAAATTGAAGAGGCAAAAAGTAATGCCTCGGGGCATCAATAAATTGTCCATGTTAATATGCAAAAATGACTCCTTAATTGTTGAAACTTAACTATAATCCACCCGTTACGACCCGTAACCAACTAGACTAATATTGCTAATTGTAGACTACAGCAACAATATACATATCTGCTATTGAATTAATTTAATTAAGTGAGACCATTCTGTGGCTCATCATTTTACCTCTTACTTAAATTGAATTCATTCTTACCAACTCTCAACGGTAACTTTTGCCCACGGTCTCCAACACACTCCTGCGCTTTCGGCTTGGTAGTTTCCTTCTCAAGATTAGAAGGCGGTCCATGAATGGATTCGTCAGGCCATTCGAGTGGGCAATTCATTATCATTGATCTGTCCTTCTTGTAAGGAGTACCGTTTTTCGGTTTGGTATATGTGTCACACCACATGTCGTTCGTGTCTTTCTTTCTGATCTCAATCTCACCTTCATCTACACAATGTTTGATGTAGAAGTACTTATGTTTGATGTGCTTTGTCCTTTTGCTGCTCGAGGCTCTTCCATTGACTTCTAACAATATTGCGCTATTGTTATCTTGATTAACTCGTGCCTTGAGAGTTCCATATCCTTGTGACTGCATGAAGTAAAGACTCCATAACACATTTGGTAGACTGTCATGTAAACCTATAATCTCAGATTGAGTCGAGCTTCTTGACCCCACCTTGTGCTTCCAACTCATGGCCATTACTGCTCCCTTTCCGAGTGTCATCCCCGCTCCCGTTTGTCCTTTACAATCATCATGGACGGCATGGGATGCGTCGATGTCCCATTCTGGGATATCAGTAGAGTGTACCTCTAAACGGAGGGGCATATGTAATGTGCCTCGTAGGTATTGTAATACACGTCTCACCTTACCCCAGTCGTCTTTATCTGGAGATTTCACCCGCGATGTGAGGAAGGGTACAGCTGGACTCAAATCACGTCTTGCTCGGTGGGATAAGAACAATAACTGTGCCACGGTGTGATGGAATGCGCTAGCCATCTTTTCATCTAGTAATTCACGTTTGTCTCGAATCTTGAACAGGTTGTCTGAGTGGGGTGAAGGCGATGACTTAGTGATCTCCTCAGGGAAGTCTGCAAGTATTTGTTTGATGTAATCGATCATATCACATCTGAAAATCCCTTCTTCTGAATAGTCGAACCTCATACCAAGGAATTTGTGTACCTTCCCACGCGTGATGTTGACTTTATTGTTGTATAGTTTGTTGATGTAACTCCAGAACTTGGTGATTTCGAAACTGTTGCGGCATGACATATGTAAGTCGTCTACGTGAAATACAATAGTAAACTGCACCATTTCCGCCTTCGGTTTGCCGTTCTCATCAAACACAATTCTTCCTTCCTCATCAGTTTCTAATACATCCTTCTCAACGCCATCTTCTACTTCGGTCATTTTTACCATCATATTACATACACATGGATCATATGGGTTGAATTCGAAACCATATGTTTCTAGTTCTTTTCTCAACTTACGGTAAAATAGTAACGCCGACCTGAGTAGCCCATATAATGCCTTTGTTAGTTGTACATATAGCACTGGCTTTCCATTCTTTGATGTTGTTACGTATTGTCTATATAACTTCGGGTCAGTTCTGACCATTAATTCACATAATTCACCTCTCAAAGCCATAATGACCACCTCGTCTTCCAGTGGAGTATTGCAAAATGCTCCGGGTAAGTCTAGTGTGGCAAAGTCACGCCTTTGGAATGCACCTACCGAACTTGTGATAAAGATGGAATCATTATTTGCAGTAGGCGATGAAGCCTCTTCTTTTGGAATATAAGCTCTTTGGGGTGCTCCATTCACGCTCGCTCTCCCTTTCACACCGTCTCCCCCCTCATGTTTTTCTTTCATGAATATGAGAGATGAGAGAGTCATTACTCTTTCTCTTCTTGTGAGAGTCTTCGGGTCACGTGGGAAGAACACATTTAGATCATGGAGTTGTTTGACCTCCTTGTATGCACCTCTTTTGGTACGTTCTTCACCAAATAGTTCCATCCCTTTTCTGAGACTAACTTGCATCATCAGGAAACCAAATAACTCCACTTCATCCTCTGCTAACTCAATTGGATCGACCTTGTCCTCGGCATCGGCCTCTTCCTTAAACTTTTTGTAATCTGATTCGTTGTAATATAATGACGACATATCCTTCTTCTTAGTGCGTGGACGTGTAGTGATGCTGGTAACAGTGTCGGGATGAAAGTGCACTCGTCCTCCCTTGGTCAAGTGGATCTCGCCGACTTCAATTTCATTAGCCAATGCACCAAGTCGGTCATAGTTCAGATCAGTAGGCCTGCTTATGGTCCTCCTTGACCTTCTGACATTCATACTTTCATCCATGTCTGCTAGCTCATCTTCATTATCTGTTTCTGCTACTTCTTCGTCATCACTACTCTCATCGACGTCTGTATCTAGCTCTGAAGGTTCATCATCGTCCGCATCTGCCGTGTGGTATGAGCTATCATCATCATCATCATCATTGTCATCATTGTGTTCCACTATTTCATCTATTTCATCTTCTTGAGCTGGGACGTAGTTAACGGCCCCTCCCACTCCTGCATTTTGTACACCCACTCCTGGGTTTTCGATAGCTTGCCGAGGAGCTAATCCTGCATTGATTAGTGCTGCTTCGGCTCTCTCAGCCATCGACGGTTCTTCATCTTCAACAACAGGTAACATATCTCCCGGCAAGTTCCTCTCCAAGTCTATCCCTGGGAGTTCAGCCGGAGTTGCTGGAAAGGGGGCAACCGCTTCCTCATGCTCAGGGGCATTATCATGCACCAATTGTTCATCATTCCATTCAAACTCGTTTCCATCTCGGTCGGCAAATCTGATCCTGCCGGCCTGTTTGTTTCTCTTTCCCCATTTGTTTATCTTGACAATTAAGCTCTCTGGCATTGGCAACTCAGTTACCTTTCTTCTCTTTACTACTTTTCCTGTGTCAAGGCTGAGTATCTTGTTCGAGCCTTGCATATTTCCCGCTGTACCTAAGTATATTCCATCAATTGCTCTTTCTTTCATGTTGTTAGTGACGTCATTCTCATCGTAGGCTAAACAGAACGATCCAAATATCAATGGGCAATGCAATTTGAAGTTGAGGTTCCACCTTAATACCAGTTCTCTCGGGGAATAAACTTGTGATATACCCTGCTTGTCGATATGGGCATTCCTCAGCATCACGGCATTGATCACCATATGCTTGATGATGATGTTCGGCAACACTTTGAACGGCATAGCTGCTTCCATGGCCCGGCATCTGTCCTTGATGGTCCTTATCATACGCTCGATTTCACCCACGTGCTCATTCTTGGCTGTAGTGTTAACCTCGATGTATCCGCTCAACTTTTCTGTGAGCTTTTCAAATTCTCCATCCATCAGACTAGTTTGTACATTAAAGCCAGATCTCGTGTATAGATTAATAACATGTTTCATTACGTTAGCGAGCATGGGAGCTCTTCTATCAGGGACATGTTGTACAGTGGCAAACCTAATCCTTCGAGACATAGTCACTAGGAAAGGAATGCCGTTAACAAACATCACATCGCCCACCAGGTGAACATCTCTGTTCTCACTTACAATTCTGGCGGGGGTGGAGACATAATTAGGTTCCACCCTACTGGGCTTCGTCCTAACCTGTTTACCTTTTATACATTCTTTCGATGGTCCAAAGATACGACGAGCGTTAGTCACGGCTTTCGAGGTAACAGGACAGGTACGATACAGGGAATTCTCATTCTTATGACTCACCTCATATTTTAACGTTGCTTCACTTGGGTGCCCGGCTTGGGCTTGTGCCTTGCGGGTACGGATGGCATCACGAACTTCCTTGAGGGTCCACCCTTCATAATTGGCACGGACGGTGTTGACCTTCTCGGCCTTCTCTTCTTGTTGGATCAATGTTACGGCGGCTAATTCACTTCCATCCTCATCTAGATCAATGAAAGGGAAGGACGTCTTGGGATCTCTCTTGAATAGGACTTCTTTCCCATCCGATGTGGTGCACACGAATGCTCCACCCCGCTCACGACTGCTGTACTTGACCTCTTCAAACATCTCTTCCAACTTTTTCAACGGGGTAACACTGGCAAGTCCAGTAGTATCCAAGTATACTCCACCCATACTACCCAAGCTTCCTGTCTTCGTCAACTTATTTCCCCCAGCATTGGTCGCATATTTAAGTGCTTTCTCTGCTGGCTTGATGTTCTTTAGAAACTCGGGGTTAGTGGCCAACGGAAAAGTAGTGCACGTATCAAGGAATAACTTGCTCGAGTGGTTAGGAGCGGTGCCGTCATCATGTAGAAGCATGACACCGGATTCATCCCCCATCTCTGAGGTTTGAAAGAAGTTACCACCTACTTCCTCTTCTTCCTTCTGCATCAACTGGCGTTCAATCTGCTCCAATTGTCCAAGGCTGATCTTCTGACATTTCACCAACGGGTGAGGACCACCGCAGTGTGAGCACTCCTCATCTTCTTGCTTCTTGGGAGCTTCTTCTTGTTTCTTGGGAGCCTCGATTGACTTCTTCACGGCCTTGGCATACGAATTCTTCTTCTTCTGATAATGGCACTCTCCCGTATCTACTTCTTCCTCATCCCCCATCTGGGCGAAGTTCAGTCCATCACCCTCATCATCAGGAATCGGGGGCCTTTGGACCTGCATCGGCTTGGAGGGTACGAATGTCTCCATCAATTCTAATGCAGCGGGCATATTAGGAGGGTAACAATCATTACCGACAGTGAATTGGTTCTTGAGGTACGTCAACAATTCCTTGTGACGCTTCTCGTCAGCCCCAAGTAAGAAGAAAGCAGCGTTCATCTTTTCTTCCACAATAGCCGCGGCCGCCGAGCTGTCCTCATCATTTGGATCCACCCGACCATTCTCCGCAGCGATGACAGCCGCCTCCGTTGCAATAAGGCCCGGTGCTAATGAGATGTTACCACCGTGGACCACCTGTGCCTCAATCATGGCCTTAAAAGCCTTATAATACTTTTCATTCGGCTCCTTCGGACCCTGCTGCATTAATGCCGTCTGCTTGCAAATACCCGCCACTGCCATAACTTGGTTATCATTTTGTTCTACTTGATTGGCCATACCACGGATGACAATCAATAGTTCAACTGGATTCATTTCCGAGCTGAGTGTGGGGTAATTATTCAATGCCTTAATTTTTGTCTTAAGTACAGGATCACACAATTCCATCAATTCTGTGTAGGCTGTCTGCGCCAACGTCTTCAGTGCTGCCCTTTTCTTGGGAATACCTTTAAGTTCTCCTTCCCACATGATCCGTTCCGCCTCAAAGTCTGGATTTGCAATTTCGGCACCAGCGGCAGCCGCAGGGTCAGGGTCAGGGATGTTTTCTTGTGGCCTTGTAGGTACCGCAATCGTTGGTTCTACCCTATCCCTAAGCGCATCGGCTAGTTCATGACATAACGGAGTACCCTTCATGCGGATGTAGTTGATGAATGCTTCATCTGTTTCAGCAAATAGTGTTGTGGCTTTTGCAACTGACGATGGGGTTGCTGATGTAAAATATAAATTATCACTAATACCCTCGATGACATGTTTATGTTTTGAATTATGTTTTGATTTATTTTGTTTGGATCTACCAAATCGACCTCCTCGGCCTTCATTATGACCTCCTCGGCCTCCACCACTGACAATGACAGTGCCATTCTGATCATCCCAACTAGATTATGGACTCCCGTCTATTGCAATGTATGTTGAAGTACGTTGAATCGCCGTTTTGTTGAGGATTGTGCACCTCTTTAACCTGTGCTTATA
>Ga0214478_101590_pt1 | contig 11066 bp, 10 predicted proteins | sample M1_20Mar14CPVII9_2_FD_178001 | JGI IMG/M metagenome (GOLD analysis project Ga0214478, IMG submission 178001) | Marine eukaryotic communities from Monterey Bay, California, United States - M1_20Mar14CPVII9sort6BwellD7 | ecosystem: Environmental > Aquatic > Marine > Unclassified | place: USA...
CCTGGATAATAGTATAGGAAAAGATTTTGTAATTGCAGGAAGTATCCTTTGGATATAGTATTGATATACATCTTGTTCATCTATCTCTTGAGCGTCCATGATGTTGTAGGAAAAAGAAGGGGTTATTATATTTGATTCTATTTCAATCCAAAGCTTATTCTTCGCCTCTATATGATAAGTAATGGTGGTACAAGTATTGACGGCCAACAGATAATGACAAGAGATGAGAGATGAGAGCGATGCAGATGCGAGAGCTTGTGAGAGGCTAAAGTTTTACTTCAATTTTGACTAATACCATTATGATAATACTTGAACACATACCCTCCATGGCGCATAGCATGGCTACTGTATATAGTATAGACCAAATAGTAGAGCTGTTGATTGAAAAGCCTTTATTCTTAGAGTTTCTTTAGATTGGTGGTATCCTGTGAGATGGTAATATCGCAAAAGACTAAGAGCAGTAAGTGGCCTCCCAAAGCCCGTTCACTCTGTAACATATTCTTTCATTATTGGATTTGCAACATATATTTGAACACTGCCAAAGTTCAAATTCACAACTTTTGTCACTCTAAAAGTACCAAAGCCTTCTCTTCCTTCACCTTCTTCTCTTATTATTGGACATTTAATACCCTCCATCTTCTTTACAAATTCACTTGGTGTTGGGAAGTCTTTAATTGACTTTTGTAAATGCATATATTCCTTAGGATGGCCACTTAGTAATGCACCCATTGCTGGTACCAAATGTCGTATAAATAGTCGTGCCAAGTCACCCATGATTCCTTTATCTTTATCTGGTTCACTGAACTCCATGATTGCTAGCTTTGATTCGATGCTACTACTACTACTACTACTTGTATTAGTCTTTTTCAATACACGATGGATTTCACATAACGCATCTACCTTCTCTGGTACATTCCGTATGCCGAACGACATAGTTGCTGCATTGAATGTATTATCTTGTAATTCGTCAAGCTTTCGTGCATCGCCCAGATCTAATCTAACGATGTTAGTCAACTCTTTACTTTGTACTTTTGTTTTACCAACATTGAGCATATTCTGTGATGGATCTAATCCCAAAACTGTTGTTGTAGAAGATGATGTATCGTTGTCGTCTATTGAAGAAGGAGGATAGTTATATCTAGCAGCAGCCTGTCCTAACAATATAGCCACATCTGCAGTACCAGTTGCTAAATCTAATAATCGTACATCATTACTTTGTTGAAATATCTGTCCATTTACACCAACAATCTCTTCTACCAATCGATATCTCCATGACATATCAAGATTTAATGCCAATGCTCTATTAATGAAATCATACCGTGTGGCAATCAAATCAAACATTGAGCCACTACCATGATTGGCATCGGGTTCTGAAATTGTATGACGTAAGAGATTTGATGATAGGAATAGTATTGGTATTGGTAGTATTGCAATGATATACCACCACCATGACGACAAAGTTGTTGATGAGGATTTAGTTGACGATTCTTTGGTGCGTGTTTTCCCTGTTTTCGATGATTTAGATGCCATGGTTAAATGAAATAATGTATTTGGTACCTATATATTGTTTATTTTTGCTTTGTGTAGATACTTAAAGATATTTGTTTTATTTTAGAGATAGAATAAATGCAGTGCTGATACTGATACTTGAGCATAGAATATTTTACCTGTTACTCAGGGGCGATTGCCCAGGGGCTTCTCCCTCTCACTCCTCTCCTGGCTATGCTCCCCCTTCCACCAACCTCTCACTTCTCACTTAGCCTCAGGTTAGTAATATGTTGGCTTATAGTAGTGGCAACAATGTCCTTTAGAATTGTAGTTTGAATGTGCTGGGATGCTATATATACCCCTGTTAACGTTTGGGTTTGGACGACATGTTTTTATTGCAAAAAATACTTATACTTAACTCACAACATTATCTTATCTCTATTACATCATGTATTACAGTCGGGAGTGAATATATATTAAAAGTATACATAAATAATCTTACCACAATGTCATCTTATGTACCTCCAGGAAAGAAGGAAGCCGGACTTGAAGAGTCTGGTGCCCAAGTTCACCGTATCCGCATTACTTTAACTTCACGTAATGTTAAGAATCTCGAAAAGGTCTGTGCTGACTTAAAGAAGGGTGCCGTAGACAAGAAGCTTGCCGTTTCCGGTCCAGTTCGTCTCCCCACTAAGAAACTTCGTGTTACTACCCGTAAGGCACCAAGTGGTGAGGGTACCAATACTTGGGATTGCTTCGAGATGCGTATTCATAAGCGTTTGATTGATTTACATGCCCCTAGTGATGTTGTTAAGCAGATTACTAGTATCAGTATTGAGCCTGGTGTGGAGGTTGATGTGACAATCAATGACCGTTAAAGTATTGACTTATTTATGCTGCTTTTCTTTTGGAGAAGCATTAAGTTAAGGTTACTTTTATGAAGAAGCTACTTCTGCACTCTTGCAATATTATATAGCTTGACCATAATATCTAGTAGCCGCATACAAAGCCATAAACGTTGGCAACTCTATGAGGACGGGAGAACACTGGTTCTTGGGAACTTTAACTTAGTTTCACTTTCACCTACCTCATATCACTAACTCCACAACTCCTACCTCCTAATTGGTACATTGAAGAACTATAACTCAAAAATAAAAAATCGATTGGAAGAGATGCTCATCATTTTCGTGCTTCTATTCCTATATGATAATTCTTTGCAGCCATAGTTAAGAACTCCATCGATGCCCTAACACCTTCACCTGTCTTGGCAGATCCTCCGAATAGGAATATATTCCCCTGATGAGCAACTGGTATACTTTGACCACCAACCTCGTCACTTATTGAAGAGATTGAATGTTGTGGAAATCCAAATAATGTAGCCAAGTCGTGAAAGTCAACAACTCGCTTTGATATACTACTCTCTTCATCGTTGTCATTATCATCATTACTTGTTTTTGCATCAGGCAGCTTGCTGTCGGTCGTTCCTCCACCAACAAAGTCATCTTCCTCGTCAGCATTCCAACTTATACCTCTCTGTCCATTCTTTTCTTGACTGCTATTGCTATTTGCCTTGTTTATACTATCTTCATACTCCATATAAGCAACATCTAATTGATTTGCAAATATCAGTATAGGCAATCCACATCGTACACGTCGTTGTAATGCATCATTATTACACATTTGTTCAAAGTTACGTCGTGATTGATGTAATTTGGATATTGATATTTCGGCGGCATTGACAACATATATTATGGCATCTGTATCACGATAATATCTTTCCCAGAGTGGTCTCATCTTTTCCTGTACATATATGTGTGATTGTGAGAGTGAACGGAAAGTTGAGTGCGAGTCTGCATCATGCGAGTTTCTAGCATGATACAAAGCGCACACAATAAAAATAACCTGGATATTAGGTAGATACTAATACTTACAGCACCACTTAAATCAAATAACGAACATTTACATCCACATAAATCCAACTTTGCCAAATTCTGCCCCAACGTTGGTCGTATCTTATCAATTGGAAACATCTTTTTAACTTCTTTACTCCCTCTTGATACTTTTATAGTATTATCAAACTCTTCGTGTGGTTGATAATTGATGTAATAATCTTGTAAATATTCTATACTCCATGGTGTTGTTGTTGTATTGCCGTTGTTACTACTATTATTTGATATTGTTGTTGTTGTATCAACTAAATCTTGATATTCATCATCATCTTCATCATCAACAATTACAGCATCTGAATACTTCTTTGGTGATGGACAACGTAATAATTCAATAAAACTATTCTTCTTAATTGCTGCTGGACTAGATGCTAGTGCTGATTTAGTTGATTTTTTTATTGGTGTTGTTGTAGTACTACCACTTGATGATATAGAATCGTGTCTTGGTGGTAATGGTGATGGTTTGTTCCTGTCATTCTTTTTCTCTTTGGTTTGAGAACTCACTTCATTATTATTTTTGTCTGATGGCGGATGATTCGTAAGTGGCGGAAACGGTACACTATTAATAAGCTCCTCTCTCTTCGTACTTGCAGCAGTAGCAGTAGATGTACTTGAAAATCCATCTTCCAACATTTGTTCAACAATTTGATGACTGTTCATTGCCAGCTTAGGAGGCAAAGGTGGTGGTAGTCGGGCTGGTTTCCCTCCTTGCAGCTGTCTCTTTGTATTATTATCATCTCCTGTAGAAGACTCTACAATACCAGCAACTGCACAATCCTTACCATAATATAAAGTTGGTGATATAATACTACTCGATGAAGGGGCAGTAGAATTGTTGGTAGTAACAACCAGCCTAGTATTAATATTGGTAACCTTAATACGTTCCAATAGTGATGTTTTACCCGAACCGTCTAATCCAATTATTAATATTGATAACTTTGGTGGTGCAAAGTATGATTGGTATATACCCGATGCTAAACTGAACATTGTTTAGTTATTTATATGTTTGGAACACTGATGTTGGTGCAAGAGATTTGTTTTGTGTGTGGGTTTTATTTTTATATTTATTAAAGTTGTTGTGTAATTTCAATTGCAATTGATATGTTGTATTAATAACAACCGACAACCCCTTATTTCACAAAGTGTCAATGATTATCAGCATCAGTACTGGAGATAACGGCGCGGCCCTCAATATTGTACATACACAAAAGTGCGCTAGCCCTCCGGGGGCAATTGTAGGGCTCGATATAGGCTCTCTAGCACATAATGGTCTCATTACTAAACACACACACAACTAACTCACAACTGTTGCTGACGCAATCGCACAAGCCTCATAGTACCATACTATTCTCCTCTCTTCCTCCTCTTAGTTCATAGATAACATATCATTGTTGTGAAAAAACTAACATATACTACACTGAGTTGGTGTTAAGTCTATTAGAGATAGCGATTGTTAGATTTGCAAGTCGGAGTTGTTTATCGAAGGAATAAGATTTAGTGTGTTCCTCGTCTCTCGTCTCTCGTCGCTCGTCAGTGGACCAAGAAGAGATCTTTGACAAAAGCTTTACGACTAAACTATACAATACAATATACTACAGTCTATAATAATGCGTCTATCAAATGCATGGATACTGGCATTCGCCACATTCAGTAGCTCAATTAGTGCTTTCCAATTATCCAGCATTGCAACAGCAACAAAAAGAAGTACATTATCCGATATTAATAATATACAAGCAACTAAGACTGAGGAACTAGAAGATTTATACAAGGTATCATCTCCTACCACTACTAAAAATACAAATGCAGCTGATGAATCACATCATACCAATGGTGATTCATCAATGACATATGCAGACATTAACAAATTAGCATACCGTGCATTACAGAAACAATGTAAAACATTAGATTTAATTGCCGTCGGCACAACAAGTACATTAAGGGGACGATTATTAGATTATTATAATCTAAGTAGAGAGACGAATGATATTGTTGTGGATGTTCCCAAGGCTACTGCTGAGGAGATTGAGGTGAGGATATTATATGTCTGTGCTTTGTGTGTGTTTCGAGTGCTATTGTTTCCTACCGAATAGACTCTCATATGCTCATAATATGCTCTATCTACTTCACTCTCTCCAAATCAAATCTGATCTCATCCATCTAATAAATAGGAAATCTGTTCCACCGAGGGAGTTACATTCTGTGATGAATCCGATCCAGACTTTGATTTCAAATCAGTCCTTTCCGAAGTTATGCAAAAGTCATCCATAGGACATTGGAAGGCAGCATCACGCAAGCTTAAGAAGTTACAGAAGAATTATTCAACATCGGAACGTCCAGTACCCCGTGATGCATACTTGGCCGTACTAGAGGCATGTGCTGCCAACCGGTTGAATGGTGCACGTGCATCGGAACCTGCACGGAAGATTATTGAGGATATGGCAACATTTAACTATGAGATACCACAGGAGCTTGCTAATATTTGTGTAGTATCAAGTATCGGTCCTGGACCAGGTGGGACGCATGATAATTGTGGTGGTATTGATACGGCATTGGCTATGGTGGCTGCTATTGAATCTACACAGGAGGAGGGTAGTGAAAGTATATTAACTGATGCTAGTTATAGTAAGCTCGTTTCGGCATTGGCGAAGGATGGTGCCGTTGAGGAGGCTGAGCTTGTACTACGCTCTATGGTTGTTGAGAAGTTGTTCACTCCTTCATTGGGTACGTTTGCTGATGTTGCCAAGGCGGCAGCACAATGGGATGGACATGCCGAGGATGTATTACAGGTACTTACATATGCCAAGGCGGCTGGGTATGAACTTGACAACATCGCCGCAGTTGAGACTGGTCGTGAATTGTTAGCTAGTGGAGTTATTGCTGCTGAGAAGATGGATAACTTGGCATTGGGCTTGCGTCTATTGACAGCTGCATCAAAGGCTGAGGGATGTGCTCCCGATACTGGTGATGATCTTGTTGCATCATCGTCATCGGCTGCCCAGCGTGCGTCAACTCTTATCCACAAGCGTGCGATTGGTAAGGCATGCGATGATAACAATTGGAAGTTGGCTGTGAAGTTATTGGAGTTAATGCCAAAGCGTAGTCTTTCACCAGCTACGAGTGTTTGGAGACGAGTGTTGGCAACTTGTTGTAAGAATGAGAAGAGTCGTAAGGCTACGGCAATTTTGCTAGATTGGATTACATTGGCCGGAGAAGGCAAGGCCGAGAAGCCTCCAGTTTCTGCATTCAACACAGTTGTTAACACTTGTGAGGTATGTGGCGAGGAGGAGCTTACAGTTAAGGTCCTTGATGTAATGAGAGATACACTTGAATCAGAGGGCAATATTGTCACATTTAACATCGCCCTCAAGCGATTAGCCAAGTTGGGTAATACAATGGGCTGTGAGGCTATCCTTATTGGTATGCTTAAGGAAGGTCTTGAGCCAAATGTTGTTTCGTACACAACAGCTGTTGGTGCGTGTGCAAAGGAGGGGATGAAGAACCCCGCAATGGCTAGTACATGGCTTGAACGGATGAGAGTGCGTGACGTCAAACCAAACTTTCACACTTACAATACCGCGTTGGCAGCGTGCTTAGACGGCAAGCTTGAGAGTACATTCATAGCATCTAAGATTGCCACTGAGATGATTGAGGATGCCGAGTATGAAATCGCATGTGGGTTAAAGGTAATTTTCATGTATCTTCACATTCGTGATTCTTCTTCTTTTGATGAGCAATATTCACTCACAGCCAACACATATTCTTCTATTTGTACTTCAAAGGGAGTTGCCGACCTTAAATCAGCATTACCAGATTCATACACTAAAACGTTAGCCAGACAACTCATGAAACAGTTGAGAGAGAACTGGAGAAGTGGCGATATAGACATGGAGCTTGCGAAAACGACCACCAGAGTTCCTCTTCTCAAGTTGGTCGATTTTGATAAGACAATCGATGAAGCCAGGTTGAAAACAATACAGTGTCCCGTTGAAGACTGTGATATTGACGATCCAAGAGAAGAATGTCAAGACACTGTAGCGGAGCAAAGTTATGAGTTTGATCTATTGAAGGAGATGCATAAGGATGATCACAGGACAGCTATGGTCTAAAATATGTTTAGGGTGTTGAAACATTATGTCTAAAGTGAGCTATGTAGTGAAGACAGTTGTCTGTAAATATATCGTATAGAATCAAGCTTCCTGTCATACTCTATCTTTTAATGAGAAATATAATTGTGTGATTTAGAGAAACTATGTCCTAAATGGATTGTTGTCTGTAAATATATCGTATAGAATCAAGCTTCCTGTCATACTCTATCTTTTAATGAGAAATATAATTGTGTGATTTAGAGAAACTATGTCCTAAATGGATTGATTACTTACTTTAACAACTAACAAAATGTACGACTCTACAGGTAAGATGCGAATAGCTAGAGGTGTTCTTGGAAGTGGCCTGCATTAAATCTATAGGATACAGACAATCACCAAGTAATAACATACCTCATTTATGTAATGACAGTGGGTGTTTCAGTTCCACAGAAGGTCTTGATATCGCATAGATCAAGAGCAATCTTGGTAAGTTCTTCCAAAGCAGAAGATACAGTTTGATCAAGTTTCTCGGATTCGTATTGTTCAATGTACATACGAACGGTAGCTCCCGAACCGGCAGTGCCCGAGAGGCGGAAGATAATTCTTGATCCATCAGACATGAGGAAACGGATTCCCTGCTTCTGTGCCACAGAGCCATCTACGGGATCAGTGTACTTGAAGTCATCGGCGGTGGCGATGGTGTAACTTCCAACAGTACGGCCGGTGTTGGAGGCAGTATCAGAACGCATCTTGTCCATCATGGCAGTAGCCTTGGCCTTGTCTACGCCCTCGAAATCCCATCGGCAGTAGTAATTACGTCCATACTTTGACCAGTGCTTCTTTACAATATCTTCAACAGTTACAAGTGGCTTGGATGCATCGGGGTTGTTAGCAGCCAAGATATTTAACCACGCTAGTACCGCCCAGATACCATCCTTCTCTCGGACGTGGTCGGAACCAGTTCCGAAACTCTCCTCACCACAGATGAAGGGGGTGTAATCCTTACCCTTGAAGACGCATGCGGAGTCCATAAGATTACCAAAGAACTTCCAGCCAGTGGGTGTTTCAAAGAAGTCAAGGTTCAAGTCCTTGGCAACAAGATCAACGGCGCCACTGGTAGGCATAGACCTGGCAACAGCCTTGAGGCCTCCTCGAGAGCTGAAGAATGGGATGCTGTTGGCATTAGCAACGAGGACTGCAAGAGAATCGGATGGAGTGACGAAGAATTGTGTTCCAAGGATCATGTTACGATCTCCATCACCATCGGCGGCAGCACCAAAGGAGGGAATGGAACCAGCAACATCAATCTTGCCACCCTTCCTGTCCAAGCCCATGATTGCAACAAGCTCCTTGGCATAAGTTAAATTAGGATCAGCATGTCCACCACCAAAGTCGTCCTTGGGGATGTGGTTCATGAGAACTGACTCTGGCTGACCGAGTTCATCAACAAATACCGCCTTGGAGTAAGGGCCGTTCACACCGTGCATTGAGTCATAGATCATGGTGAAGTCATCACGGTTGAGTAAGGCCTTAATAGCATCAAAGTCAAAGATTGTCTTCAAGAGTGCAACATGATTCTCGGCGGATGGAATGACTTCAGCGGTGACTGAACTGATGCCATCTTCAGATACAACTGTGGTAGATCCAATCTTGGCAATGTCAATCTCAGGAAAGTCTGGGCAAATCTTGTAACTCTTGATGGATTTGGTATTGGCAAAAGTAGCTTGCATTAGGTACTCAGGTGCTGGGCCACCATTCTGAGTGTTGTATTTGATACCGAAATCTTCGTCAGGTCCACCGGGGTTGTGCGATGCAGTGAGAATGAATGCACCGAAAGATTTTTCGCCATCAGAACCAGATCTCTCGCGAACTGTTGCCGAAACAGCAGGAGTGGAGAGTAGACCATCTTGTCCAATCCAGAATTTCTTAACTCCATTGGCAACACCCATCTTGATGATGATTTGGATCGCCTTGTCATTGAAGTAACGACCGTCTCCTCCAATCATTAGAACTCCCTTAGATACATCAGTTCCTCCGTCAATCACAGCATCGAATACTGATTGGACAAAGTTGCTCAAATAATTCTCGGACATGAATTCCTTTGTCTTTTTACGAAGTCCAGAGGTTCCTGGCTTCTGCCCATCAATGGGTGAAGTCTTTGTCACACTTGGCTATAAAGGCAGACGCATATAAGGAGTTGTTAATTGCAAGATACAGATGGAAACAAATGACTATTGTGATGATAAAATACTTAGCTTACCTTCAATGGACCAAGACCGGGATTGTTGCTAATATCCAATTCTTTATCCTCAATCACACCAGACACTCCCTTAGGCTCATCACTTGTGTTAGTAATACTAACGGTACCAACAAACTTGGTATCCTTGCCCATGTAAATCTTACCCTTCACAGTAAGACGCTTACAGCCAACAAGAGACGGAACACCATCTTTCGTAGCATCCTCAAGAGCTCCAACCAACTTAAACTTCTTGGAATCAAGAGCAATAATGGGTGCAACACCTCCACATGCAGGGTTAAGAACAGGACGGAAATCATCAGTGATAATGTAGGCATCACTACGAAGGAGGAGAAGATCGTTACACTTCTTGACGGGTGCAAAGCGTGTACGTGGGACAATTACAGCACTTGCACCATCGAAGCATTCAATAGCAGCACCCATGGCAGTCTCAAGCTGTGTAACCTTTTGGGATGAATCATTCTTGGGATCGACAGTCTTGCTATTCTTGATCATGGGAAGGGGAATGAAGCCACCAAACTTATCAACAATCTCTTGTAACTTATCAAGACGGATCCATAAGTTGTTAGTATTGAAGAAACGATGCTTGGTAATATCCTGGAAGGCATCCTCGTCTTCATCAGCACACATGGCAGACTCGCGTAATACCAAATGCTTGTCTGAGTTACGAATGGCAAGATGTCCTCCCTTCTTGTCATTCTCAGTACGTTCACAACACTCCATCATGAAGGAAGCATCAGTCTTTGCAAAGTGTGTTAAGATTTTCAAGTCAAGTGTTGCACCCAAGTTGTCTGAGTTGGAAACGAACATGTATTTGTACCCTCCCTTGAGAAGAGCCGCAAGACGTCCAGAACCAACAAGGGCGGCATACAAATCGCCATGACCTGGTGGACACCATTCATTGCTTGGGTCAGATTCGCATACAGCAGGCTATATTATGATATGATATGAATGTACATATAATGTGAGCAAAACAGAGTAGATTCATACATATTTGACACACAAGTATCAGATAGTATGTGTCATAATAACATAGAATAGACTTACCTCAAATGTAGTAGCATCAATCTTAGGAACCTTATTCTGTAACATTTCCAAGCCCTCCTCCTTGGCCAAGTCGGGATACTTTGTATTGAAGAAATCCAATGTATCATCACTTGTTGAAAAACTATTCATCAACATGAACTTAACATTCTGACCAAATTCCTTACGCATACTCATAACTTGCTTGGCGGTTAAATCTAAGAATGTATCACCATTCTTAACTTCTAATAATGATTTGGCCTTATC
>Ga0214478_101591_pt1 | contig 11056 bp, 18 predicted proteins | sample M1_20Mar14CPVII9_2_FD_178001 | JGI IMG/M metagenome (GOLD analysis project Ga0214478, IMG submission 178001) | Marine eukaryotic communities from Monterey Bay, California, United States - M1_20Mar14CPVII9sort6BwellD7 | ecosystem: Environmental > Aquatic > Marine > Unclassified | place: USA...
TGAGCAAGCGTGCCTGATACCGCAATCTGACCCTGCCCTACGCCCTCCGGAATCTCCGTGATCCTGGCCTCATAGACGCGTCCCGGGTCGCTGTCTAAAACAAGCTCCACCCGCGCGCCGGGCTTGATCGTGCGAAAGCCATTTTGGGCAAACACACCGATAACGGAAGTGTCAGACTCGACGATAAAGGACATCGCCGCACGCGCCTGCAGCGCGCGGGCGCCGACCGCGAGCGCCACGACACTTGCGTAGCCGTCCGACGGCGCCCTGACAGTCGTCTGCTCAAGCTCCCATTTCGCATCATCGAGCTGCGCGCGAGTCTGCAGCACGGTCGTGTTGACACCGCCGATGGAAGAGTCGAACGAGACCTTCGCACTCTGCTGTTGCGCTTTTGCGGACTGTAACTGGGCCATCGCAACATCAAGCTGCTCGCGCGTATCCTGTTCACGAAAGGACGTGGTAGCTCCGGTATTCGCCAGAGCGGCGATATCATTCAACCTCTTTTCATGAAACGCAGTCTGCTTTTCGAGACCCGCTACATTCGCACTCGCCTGATCATAATTCGCCTTCAGCACCTCGGCCTGATGCTGAGCGGCCACCAATGCGGCTTCAAGTTGACGAACCTTGTATCGAAATGGCGTCGGGTCAATTTCGAACAAAACCGCGCCCGCCTTGACTGGCATGTTCGGTCTAACAGGGATCGCAATCACCTCGCCGCTGACGTTCGGCGTCACTTCCACCACGCGGGATACGATTACAACGCGCCCGGTGGGGGTGAGATAATTCAGCATCGCCACGAAAGCTGCGAGAATGAGAACGCCTGCGAGGCCCGCGACGATCCCGGACGGCCAGGTCAGACGTATCAGCTTGAACTTTGAAAATACCAGCCAGACGAGGACAAGGTAGCTGACGAGAATGATGAACATCGTTTGTCCTGTCGCAGTCAGTGCCGTTATTGCGTTACTTTTTCCCTTGCCGGGGGATTGCAACGGTATTCCCGCTTGGCAAGGAAGACGTCTTGCCATTTCGCGCCAACAGTAACGGCTTGCGCTGATTTCCTGCATCCGGCTCTTTCCTGAGCCTGGACCTGTCATTTCCTTGAACGGTTCGCTTCCGCCGATAGATCACGGGCGGCATTTTGGTCAAACGCATGAAAGCACGGCTGAAGCTGCTCGTTCCGGCATAGCCGAGACGCAGCGCGATCTCCGATATGCGCTTGTTGGATTCAAGCAGCAGGTGGCAGGCTGTATCGAGGCGCACCTCCGCAACCATGTCGCTGTAGCTGGCGCCCATCCAGGCGAGATGGCGCTGTAACGAGCGCGGGCTCATCCCGAGCTGGAGCGCTGCACGTTGAAGGGCTGCGTCACCATAGTGCAGTGAAGCAGCAATCGCCGCACGCACTGAGTACAGGGAAGGTGCTTGAACAGGCTTCATGGGACCGAAGATATGTGATGTGTTTGCCACCCTCGTGCACCGCCAGCTTTGCCTTGAGCCGATGCAGCCGGATTGATCCGTTCCGCGATGAACGCCGGATGCGGGATCGAGACGACGTCACTCGAACTCATAGAATATCGATTTACGAGACCCCGCTATCATCCAATCCGGACCTGCCAGAATGCAGCAAATCCTCGTCCAAGATTGGTTGCGCTTGACCGAAGGCTGCCGATGTCAAGCACCGGCAGCCCCTCTATTTGCGCTTACGGACACCGAAGATAGATACGTCCGTAAACATCCACGGCCTGTACGCAAGTCGGGACCGGAGCGACGACCACAGGAGCAACCGCGGCCGCCCCAACCGCAGCGCCAGCCACCACGGCCCGACGCGTCGTGCGCCGAGCCACGCCAGCATAGCTCACCGGCGTAAGCGGGCGGCCGATGATGGCGTTCGCGCTGCTGACGAGCGATGCGGAACTCCTGTCAGGAGCGACATCACGAATTAGCAGGCAGGTGACGAAAACAATACCAGCAGCACCGAACTGGAAAATCCGATACATCGCGCGGTTCATTTTTTTCCTCCTGGGATGATGCCGTGCGGCACTTCATCAATGGCCGACAGGTCCGTGATCGCAACTTTCTTGGTCGATGCAGGCGCCTTGATTGCGAACACATCGGCCGCCAGATCAACATCCGTGCGAAATTCTTTTATCCGCAAAGTGTACTGAGGAGCTGCCGCGACAGCTTTGCTGGTAATGACATATTTCCGAGGGATGGGTTTGCTGCCGACCTCTACCCAAAGCTGCCAATCCGTATCCTGATTACGGAAGGCAAGGTGCTCGCATTCGACGCCATCGACCACACCGCGCCCGATGTATTTAACATCAAGCACATCCATCATCAGCTCATCATAAGAACGGGACAACAGGAAAGTAGCCCCCGGAACAGCGATCGAGAGTTCGTCGCGCAATCGGTGGACAAGCTGGTCAATCGAACCAGGTGCATCGACCTGAGCAAGCGCGTCGATATTTTTGCCAAACACCGTAAGCTTGCTGCCGTCAAACGTCAGTTCAACATCGGCATAGCCGCCAACACGGGTCGCACGCAATTTGTTGGGACGACTTAGGATTATCTGACCGGAACTTGCAAACTGAATCTTCTGAAGCTCGGGAGTGATCACCTCTATGTCAGAATCGTATGTCAGCGTGACCGCTTTCGCACTCGCGAGATAGTCGGACATCGCCTTAACGATTCTTTCGGGCTCCTGCGCGTGCGCTTGCACTGAAAGAAACGCAATCGCGAGCACGGAGGATAGTCCCAGACAAAGAAATCGCTTCTTCATTGGCTTCTGCACCGGTTTGCTTACCCTCGTCGCAAATCTGCGAAGCCGCGTAGAATTGAACAGCAGATACGGCAACTGCAACGCCGATTGGAATCTCATATGAGCCCCTTCTTTGTGCTTCATCTCACATCCGAAGAGACGCCCCGAGCATACCGCTCGCACAGCAAATGCGGCTCCCCACCCTCAGCAAAAGCTGATCAGGAACCATTTCTGTGCAATTGGTGAGACGCAGTCTTGCCATTTCGCGCCAATCACGACGATGCGGGCGCAGCGATGCCGAACATTCAGGGTCATTCGGGTGCGGCGAGATATGAGTCAATCACGTCGATCTGGCCGTGCGCCGATGAAAGGTGATACCCGTTGATGATAAGGTAGTGCGTGTCGCTGCCGAGGTAAGGGATGCTGAAGAGCAGAGCAATGGACGTTCGAACGATAATTACATTGCGTATAGTTGGTAGGGTAACCGCAAGCTTCTTACTGCTTGCCGCACCCGCAATGGCGGCCGAGTCCCCGGCCGAACTGATTTCCAGCTTTCGCCTCAAGCATGGCGAGCCCCGTGTCGTGCGCGATGCAACGCTCGACCGCATTGCGCTGGAGCAGGCACGAGCCATGGCGGCGAAGAATGACCTTAGTCACGAGGTGCTTGGCCCATTCACTAAGCGGGTTGCGCCGGCGCGAGCGGGGCGCGCCGCCGAGAACGTTGCCTATGGTTACGAAAGTTTCGAGAAGACGCTCGGCCAGTGGATTGACTCTTCCGGGCACCGCAAGAATCTGCTGTTGCAGAATGCCTCCCGCGTTGGGATTGCGAGCGCTAAAGATGCAAGCGGCAAGCGTACCTATTGGGCCATGGTGATTGCCGGCGATTACGAGCCGAAGCCGCGTAAGGGCAAGAAGGAAAGGGAGCCTCTGGTTACCGTGAAACGAGAAGCGCCTCCCTCAGGACGGCCCAAGGCCAGCGCCTGCCGCATTAAGGTGCTAAGCCTTTGCATTTGAGGCGCAACGCAAAACTAGAAGCGCAATAGGGTAAGAGCCCACGGTGGTGCGCTGCTGCTTTGCCAATTATCTGGGTCAAAATAAGTAAGGGCGGTTGAGACGGAAATTTGTCGCCATTCTGGCCAGCATTCAATGCGATCGAACCCGTCTCTGGTTTAGGTTCTCTAAAAACGGGAATATTTTGTGAGAGGGTCGGAGAATACTGGCCAATTTCAGTCAGGTTGGCGGAAAAACGGTCTCTGCAGAGAATGCTCTCGCATGAAAAGCCCGCCATTGGCGGCCCTTTTTCGCAACTAACAGCGAAATTCTCCGAAACACGCACTGGCTGGCTGGCGAGACAGTGCTGATCGCACCCGTCTCCATGCAAATTCCCAGCTAACAGGGAATTTTACAGGGATTTTTGCGATTTCGAGGTTGTAAGGGGTGGTTTCTTAGCGAGAACCCTCTGCGCTGCAACGACTTCTCCCGCAATTCCCTACGCAATTTATCAGGCAAGATTTTTCAGAGAACCGGGAATTTTCGAGCCGAAACAGGGAATTTTACCTGCAAATAATCGCGCATGTTCGGTACACACAGGGCTTTCTGCCTCTCCCGTAAATCACTCCACCATGCTATATTAGATGACATGAATAGCCTTGAAGCCCTTGAAACCTTACGACGTTCCGAGAAAGCCCTGCGCACGCGTGGCGTGCGGCATGCTGCCTTGTTTGGCTCGGTGGCGCGAGGCGAGGACACGCCTGATAGCGATATTGATATCATGGTCGAGATTGATCCCGAGGCTCATATCACTGTGTTCGATTACGTAGACCTTAAGGAATATATTGCTGGTCTGTTCGACGGTCCCGTGGACGTCGTGAGCCGCGAAAACCTAAAACCCTATGTCCGTCCCGCCGCGACGGCCGACGCCATCTATGCCTTCTAAATCTGCAGACACGGCACTCCGAGATATTCTGCACCACATAGACCTCGCGACGGGATTCGTTGCTGGCTTTGACCGCGATGCCTTCAAGGAAGATATATGCACGGTCTATGCCGTCACGCGCTGCCTGGAAATTATCTCTGAAGCATCGCGGCGCTTGCCGGAAGATTTAAAGGAGCGACATCCCGCCATCGCATGGAAACAGATGGCTGGCGCAGGGAATGTCTATCGCCACGACTATGAAGATGTCGCAGCCCAATTCGTGTGGGACACCGTGCAGCGCGCACTACCGCCCTTGAGGATCGTAGTCGAGCAGGAAATCTCGCGTCAGGCCTAAGCGCTCACCCTGGAGCTGTCGGAACCTTTTCAGCAAGGGACAACTGGCTGTTCAAAAATTCATCTGACTGATGAATTTTGTATTGAGAAAGCCCTCCAGGGCCTCCGTGCCGCCTTCGGATCCGTGGCCGGATTCCTTGGTGCCACCAAACGGCGTTTCCGGAAATCCCAGCCCGAAATTATTGATCGAGATCATGCCTGTGTGTACCGAAAACTTAAGCTCGGACGTAGTGGTGGTGAAGTCCGCCAAGGATAGGATGCGATTTAATGCTTCCGGTCGGCTGAACTGGGCGAGAGACCGGCGCGTCTTTATCCAGTGACCGGATGCGTTCTGATGTCGTTGTAATAGCATGCGTACGATCGCAGTATCTGGCGCAGATGCGCCTCACCCAAGACAATGACGTGGTCCACACACTCGCGCCGGATCGATCCGATCATCCGTTCAGCGAAGCCATTTTGCCAAGGTGAAGCTGGTGCAGCGGGCTTGTCCCGGATGCCCATGGCGCGCAATCGGCGTCTTACGATGGTGCCAAAGATGCGATCCCGATCTCGGATCATGTAGCGCGGAGCCTCATTCCAGGGAAATGCCTCGGTTAGTTGACGTGCAACCCATTCTGCCGTCGGATTTGCTGTGACGTTGATCCAGACGAGGTCTCTGCGGTCGAGCCGAACGATGACGAAGGCATAAAGCAGGCCGAAACCGATAGTCGGGACAACGAACAAATCCATGGCGGCAATGTCCGGCGCGTGGTTACGCAAGAAGGTGCGCCATCCCTGGCTGGGCGGTCCCCGTCGTTTGACGATGTACTTGGCGACGCTCGACTGCGCGACCTCAAATCCGAGCTTGAGCAGTTCGCCCTGGATGCGTGGTGCACCCCCAAAGCGGATTTTCGACGCTCATCCGCCGGATCAACACGCGCAGCTGCGTCTCGATCTGCGGTCGCCCTCCCAGTGGGCGCGACTTCCACCGCCAATAGCGACGAAAGCCGGCCCTGTGCCAACGCACCAGCGTCTCGGGCTGGATGATTGTGAGAACCTTCAGGATCGACGGATACCACCGATACAGCTGGATAAAAAGCCAACGATCGTTGTTCGTCAGCCGTGGCCGACCGCGCATCTTGCGCCGCAAAACGATCAACTGATGTCGAAGCATCGCGTTCTCTGCTTCAAGCCGCAACTTCGACTTGAATGGCGAGGCCAGGACGGCCAGAACGAAACAGAGCAGCTCGATCATTCCGCCAGCTTAGGCGATTCCATCATGTCATCAACTCGGATAAGGTTTTCGGTACACACACCGAGAAGGAAGATAAGACCTTCCTGCATCGCGGCATCTCGACGCGTTCGTTCAAGCGCCAGTTCACCCTTGCGGACCACGTCGAGGTCAAGGGTGCTCGCTTCGAGAACGGGCTGTTGATCATCGAGCTACAGCGTGAGGTGCCGGAGGCTATGAAGCCGCGCCGCATCGCCATAGCCGGTGCCAGCCAAGGCGAAAGATCCAGAGTGCCAACCGGCACGCTTCACCGGCATTGCCAGCCGTGAGGCCGACGCGAGGTGGGACTTCATCGGCTTCAACAGTGACGTCGCTCACTACTTCCTCGAAGTTGTCGACATTGGACCCGAGCTCACCGACGGCCACCGTCGCCGGCTCACTGCCCGGCGTCCTCCCAACGGTAGCGACTAGGTCGGCGCTCCACTTTTCGACCACTGGTACCGGCCCTCTTCACTGCTTTCTTCACGGCACCCGAGTGCTCTAGTGCGATTTCGAATGCGAACCGAACGTTCATCACGGGGCCGGCATCGTCGCGCACTTCGATTACCAGTGGATGACTATCAGTGCCTGCAGAGCACCGTGCCGCATCCCAAGCGAAGCCCGCCAGAGCGCGTGCAGCTTCTTCCTGCACGGCCCGAACATCCAAGAGCTCCAAACCTTCCTCATCGACGACTAGAACGTCGCCGCATTCGCGCCGCTCGCTAGACCCTGCCCGACTGAACACAAACGATAGGCCTTTGTTCCTATCGGTCGCCCACCTCCGCAGCGCCTCGCGCTCTCCCTGTCACCTGGCGTCGCGGTTCAATCGTTACAATTCTCGCCGGATAGACGTAACTTACTATGGTCCATCGACCGCCAGCATCTTTCCCGGCACCGTCAGCGCGGACTCACTGGATAAGTGACGTCGACGCATTATTCGACTTCGGTTGCGGGGCGACTCTAACCATCACATTCGACAGCGAGCCATTGCGTTGTACAGTCAGTTTGAGCTCTTGGCCGATCCGGGCGAGGCCGACAGTGTTGCGCAACTGCGCCGCCGAACGCACTGGATGATCATCGACCATGGTGACTACGTCCCCCTTGCGGAGGCCAGCTTTTTCAGCAGGAGAATCCGGCGAGATGTCAGCGACAACAGCGCCGCCGTTGCGTCCCTTCTGAACATCTTGCAACGATATGCCGATGCGGCCGCGCTCGACGCGCCCTGTCGCGATGATTTGTTCCATCACCCGCCGCGCCATATTAACCGGGATCGCAAAGCCGATCCCGACATTGCCGCCAGCCGGCGAGATAATGGCTGAGTTGATACCGACCAGTTCGCCACGCAGGCTCACCAAGGCCCCCCCAGAATTGCCCGGGTTGATAGCGGCATCGGTCTGGATGAAGTCCTCATAACCTTGCTTGCTGAGGCCGGTGCGCCCTAGCGCGCTGACGAGTCCGGAGGTAACTGTCTGGCCGAGGCCAAAGGGATTGCCGATCGCAAGCACAAAGTCACCGACTTCGAGCGTGTCGCTGTCTCCAAAAGAAATCGCCTGCAGTCCAACGGGGTTCTGGATCTGAAGCACCGCGACATCCGTTGGCGAATCCCGCCCGACGACCTTTGCGGAAAATTTTTGGTTATCCTTCGTCGTCACCTGCACAGTTGAAGCGCCCTGGACGACGTGTGCGTTCGTGAGTACGTAGCCGCGCTGCGCATCCACAATGACACCTGAGCCGGTGGCGTTGATCTCTTTCTCGAGCTGCTTCGGGACGTCAAAGAACTCGCGAAAGATTGGATCACGGTAGAGCGGATTATCCTCACGCACTCGGCCATGCACGGAAATATTCACAACCGCTGGAGTCACCTGGCGAACCAACGGCGCGAGGGTGGGGACCGGGCTGCCCCTCTTCAGATCAGGCACTTGCGCGGTCGCAAGATGACTTCCCGTCAGGGTCAGTACGAGAAATCCCAACAATAGAATGCGGCTCGTTTTCACGACGTGGACTCCGGCTGCACTTGCAGGGCGATGATCGGGATGGCCCACGCAGCAACCGCGTGGCTGAGCAACACGAGCGCAAGCACCGTCTGCGTGAACATTAGAAGGACCTCCGCAGCGCGGCGGCCCAAGGCCGCCGCAGCCGCATCGGAACGCCGCCACCGGGTGGCAGGTCATCTTCATCGCCGTCGAGTTGGCGTAACGCGGCCAATATGTCGGCGAGCCGAATGGTATGACCCATACCCGGTATTTCTCGCAAGGCGGGACAGGATTCCACCGCATACATATCGGAGGCCCACGACGACAGGATAATTCGTTTCTCTGGAGCGGAAAGCGTGTCGTCGTTCAAGACCTCGCTCGGAGAATCGTAATGGGCTGCTGGGTGGAAAAGGGGATGAATGCCATTGTCGGTATTGATGTTGGTCATGCTCGTTTCCCTCCTTACACTCCTTTCCAGGGGACGGGTTTTGACGAGGGGCGGCGCGGTTAGTCGCCGCCCCATGTTGCTTCACTGGGTGTGGATCGCGATACGCTTGACGCCTTCTCGCGGCTTGTCAGACTTCGGCAGGGACACCGTCAGAACGCCGTTCTTGAACGACGCCTCAGCCTTGTCCTCCTGCACGTTGTCCAGCGGTATCTGGCGCTCGAAGGCTCCATAATAGCGCTCGGTAAAATACTTGCCTTCGCCGTTGCGCTCAGCCTTCTTCTCGCCGCGGATCGTCAGGACGCCATTGGCGATTTCAATCTGGACGTCCTTCTCCGTCATGCCGGGCAGTTCAGCCGAGATGGTCAGCGTCTTTTCATCGTCGCTGAGCTCCACCTTCGGCCAACTGAATCGCCCCTCCATCAGCGGCGACAGACTCGTGCTGCCGAAGCCGCGAAACACGTCGTCGAACAGACGATTCATCTCGCGATGCAACGTGAAGAAGGGATCCAAGTTGTCGCGCGCAGGCGCAAGCTCCTGGTTCTTTGTCCAGGGAATAAGATCACGAATAGCCATGGTTTCTTCTCCTTCGTTCATGAGGTTGGAGTGCGGGCGTGCAGTTGCGCGCCCACGCTCTAATCCTTGCTGCGTCGACCGAGCATCTAGGCCGCCCTCTTCTGGTCGATCTGCGGCGAAGAAGAAGCGCCCGCGCCGATCTCGATACGACGCGGCTTCATGGCCTCCGGGACCTCGCGAACGAGGTCGATCACCAATAGTCCGTCCCGGAAGGACGCCTGCTTCACCTGCACGTAGTCGGCGAGATTGAACACCCGCCGGAACGGCCTGGCTGCAATGCCCTGATAAAGGTACTCGTGCGCATTGCCGTCAGGCTTCCTGCCTTCGATGGTGAGCGCGTTCTGCTCGGCCGTCACGGCGATATCGTTGACGCCGAATCCGGCCACCGCCAACGAGATCCGGTAATGATCCTCGCCGAACCGTTCGATGTTGTAGGGAGGATAATTGTCCTCGTTGGTGTGGCCCAGCGAGCTGTCAACGAGATCGGCCAGGTGGTCAAAGCCGATCGTTGAGCGCCACAAGGGCGCGAAGTCAAAGTTAGTCCTCATAACCAAGTCCTCCAAAGAGCAAGATGGATACGAAGGAGCGCAGGACACCGGTCCGGCGCCCAGTTCAGCCAGCCGGACCCGATCTGGCGTCCGGCACCGCGGCTAGCGGCAAAAAAAGAACTAGAAAAATCAACTTGGGTTTCAAGGGGGCCTCGGAAATTTTTTTGGTAACGCCCGAGCCCGCATCGCTCTCTTCCTGTTCGGGGGCGAGACGACCGGCGCACGGCATCTCCTGCTGCAGTAATTTTCCGCAGTGCAAAATGGAAGGCCCCGTCGCTTTCGATCAGAAGGCGCGGCGTCAGGGGTCCACGTCCGCGTAGAGGCGGTTTCAATACTCCATGGACGTGTCCTAGTACTGGCCTGTGTCCAATATTGAACTCACAACTGGGCATCGCCATAGTTAAAATCAATACGTTCGAGTGCTGAACCCTACGGTTAGGACCCGTAAGCACGGAGGTTGCGCCATGGAGCGTCGCCGTTTCAAACAGACCGTATCCCTTGAACTCCGTCTAGCCGAAGAAGCGAAGCGCCTACGTGCAGAAGCTAAATTGCTTCCCCCCGGCGCCGCACGAGAAGCGCTTTTGCGCCGAGCCCGCCAAGCCGAAACCGGCGCGCATTTGAGCGAGTGGCTGCGATCTCCCGGGCTACAACCGCCGAAATAGTGGGCTTGAAGCAGCCGGTAGTTTGCCGGCCGAAAAAACTTGAACTGCGAGGTCGCGCCAAACCTCTTGGTCGCGGACCGTCGACCTGCTGAGCCGGCCCCTCCGACCTGCTCTGGTGACAGCGCCATGAGCCGATTTCGCTTTCGCGACGGAATTGGGTGAGCCCTACGGCAAGAAAGCACCGCCGGAGGTGGTGGCTGGAGTGCCGATTCGCATATCCTTGCGCTTACTTCGACAGGCGCGACCCGCCACGTCGGGTCGCGCCATATTGCGGGCTCAGCTCACTCTCGGCTGGCCGCGCTCATAGCCGGATGGAATTTGAAAAAGGCCGGGCTGGGGACCGTCTGGGAATAGCAGGGTATCGGTTTTGAATACCGGACCGCTAGGTTTCATCCAGCGCATCGATTCCAGATAAGGAATGGGCGGAAGCGGCAGCAGGTTGCCAGATCTGTCGAGCGCCGGCTTGGGCGTGCTATCCATGCCCCAGGCACCCAGCGGCATAAGCATGGTCGCCATTGCGACGGCGCATGCGACAATTCTGCGGATACGGCTTTGCGACTTCTCGGCACGAACGGAGCC
>Ga0214478_101593_pt1 | contig 11051 bp, 11 predicted proteins | sample M1_20Mar14CPVII9_2_FD_178001 | JGI IMG/M metagenome (GOLD analysis project Ga0214478, IMG submission 178001) | Marine eukaryotic communities from Monterey Bay, California, United States - M1_20Mar14CPVII9sort6BwellD7 | ecosystem: Environmental > Aquatic > Marine > Unclassified | place: USA...
AACTCGTTTGGTTTCATCTCCACCAAGTCCTCCATCAATTGAGCTTGGAATTATCACAAAATCTACAGCACAAATCAAGTTCGTAGAGGAATCTAGTTCAAATGGTAGCGAAGTCTCATCCTATAAGATTGAGTGGACATCATCGAGTTTTGAGGATGAAGCTCCTGCTGACTATGACTCGATGGAAATCTTTACTGATGGCTCCTCGTGTGGTAGTTTACATCTGGGAGAGTTTACAGGCACAATTAGAGATGAAACTATGTGCTTTGATGGCAGTCCTGTAACAATTGCTATTGTGGCTAGCTCTCTTTCTTCTACCAGTGGTGGTACATTTGACATTATTTATGGTGATCAATCGGCGAAAGACGTGGCTCTCGATACATCTGAAACTGACATGGCTGATATCTTGTCTCAAGTTATTGATCCAAATGTACAAGTGACAAAGCATAATCGCGATGACAGTGTTGCATGGGCAATCACTTACCCAGCAGGAAACATCAAGGATACACTTCGCGTTGTTGATACTTTTGCTACAGGCAAAAACACTGCCGTCAATGTGTACCCTATTCTTGTCATCAAAACTTACTCACCAGAGAACGACGCGAGTGGAGACTTTAGTATCGTGATTGATGGCGAATCTACTCAACAACTACCAGTTGTTGGTGGTCATGCTACGGTATTGCAAGAGATGCACCGTCTCAATAGAATTGGAAAGGTCTCTTTCTTACAGGAAGATTCATTGTTGAACAATGATAATGGATCTGATTTCTCAATGATTATCGAAAGTTTTACTGCCGACTTGACCAAGATTGAGGTAGTCCCCGAGAGCAACTGGCGAGGGCTGTCTGCTAGAATCTTTTTCAAGTCACCATATGGTCAAGCGTCTCGCACATTCAACATTGACGGTCTAGACAAAACGAAAAGCTACAGTATTCGTGCCGTGGCAGAGAACAAGAGAGGCTGGTCAGCTCAAAGCAACATGGTGGTTGTGGCGCCCAAAAGCACAGTGCCAGGCGCACCGAAGGCCGTTCGTCTCGAGTTCTAGTTTTCAACTAATATAACTTCATAATATAAGTTCAAGACAAGGTTATCTTCTACCCTTACGTTCAACAAATCACTTCATTATACATGAATATATACTTCTACATATCAACCTCCTATCACCTAGATCAATTCCAATTCGGACACTGTGTAATGAATACTCCCACTCCAGACTCGAGGCGAGAAACGCCGCACACCGAAGCCAGGCAAGCCAATCCCTTCGAACACGACAATGTTATCATCACTTACAAAAGGCCTGCCTTCCATTGTACCTCTCTTGTAAACCAGTTTCTCTTCAGCCCATATATAAAAAGACTGGTACTGTCCGCGAGAGATATTCACGGGCATGACACCATCAAGCTCTGTAGGCTTACCTCTTCCATTCATTTGAAGCGAAGCGTTGTCATAAATCAAATCCCATCCAATACCAACACTTTCATAGCCACTATAGAAACCAGACCGTGTGTATACCTTTACTTCACCAACAACACGAAACATTGTGTTGATATCAAAAGATGTAATGACAATATCATTCAGAGCCTTTACCGTGAACATGTTACCATTTGAACCACTATCATATTCATATGTTGTATCAAGTGTGTATCCAGCAGACTAAGAGAGAATATGAGAGAGTTGTTAGCATGAGGAGATGATGTTGTGCACAAAAACAGCAAGTGCAAACCTTCAAACATATCACACATTTACTTGCCAGTGTTGGAGAGTAGGTTGGTACCCTCGTGCCAAGTTCAAGTGACATTGAAACATCAGAATATGCTGGATTGGCTAAGAGATTGATCTCCTTCACATGGATTGTCATATCCAAGCCGGTTCCTCTCCAATTTGAAACAACATATGATTCACCTTCGGATAAGATTGATTTCATATAAGATTGTGAAAACGTGAGACCGTCACCACCAGCCTGAACAACAGTTACTTGATTTCTAGCCTCCGATACATCTCGATTTACACCTACTGCTCGATTGAAACCAACAAACAAGTCGTTAGATGTTCCGCTTTCAAGTTTTACAACCACAGGTCTTTGATTTGGATTGTTCTGGTAGTCTGCAATACCAATTATATGTCCCGACCAAGAGGTACCTCCTCGAGTTCCCGAGTTCCATACAATTGTATTAGAGTTGTTTTCGTTATACCAATTACTTCCTCCTCTGGCAAGTTGAAATGATTTTGCAGGGTTGAAACACATTGCTCGATCGTCTTTTGAATATTGTCCCATAAGGCAAGTACGATCACTGTATTGTCCTCCATCCATACCACCCGAATGCTATGTATTAAGAAGGGGAGAAGAAGGAGATAATTCAGCTTTTGTTTGAGTGAAACAAGTAGAGCACGACTCCTCCATTACTCACATGCAGGTTAAGATTATGTCCAATTTCATGCACCACAACAGACGGATACGACCAGTAATCATCAATATATCCACTAATGAAACCGTTTGAGAAAGAAAACGCACTATACCCACAATCAGTATAACATCCTTCGAATATCATGAGGACATGATGAAAGATACCTCCACTGAAGGTTGAGAGTTGATACCCAATCGTCTCTTCTACTGCTAACTGAGCTGCTTCTGTGACTTCAAATTTATCATTCCCCTCTAAGGATATACCAATATTTACATCAATAACTCCTTCTGCTGATAAATGTTGTGAGATATCTACCGGGTAATCTGTGCTAACTTTAAACATCTCTAACGAGCAACCTTCAATCAACTTTTTGAAAGTTAGTGTATCGCCATTAGTACCAAATAGTTTGTTTGATATCATGTTTGGTGTAGCAGGATTTACTCTCCCTTCAGAATCAGTTACTCTAATGGATATGTGATGTGTTTAGAATTGAAGCAGTGTACATTTCATACATTATCATGGATACTCTTGCTTACCTTACTGCAAGAATATACTTTATTGATTCGTCAACTGTTAGACTGCGGTTGCCATAATGCTGACCACCACGTAACTATAATAACATATATTTTAAATAGAGAAGTGATTATTAGTATATGTACCGTTTTCATATACAAACACATACACAAGATATGCACAACTCATAGGTACACCGCTACCCAAATACATAAACAATCATGTAGGCAAGTATCTTATAAACAACTTACCCCCATAACAGGGCACCAATAGTAGATGATAATGGTAAATAGTAAGTGATGTAGCATTTTATCTATTAGTTAGTGTATGTGTATATGCGATGTGTTCGCACGTCGTTGGTAGGTATAAGACAGTGTTGATATGTACATAGAAATATGTACACAAATGTAAATGTAGGCGATTGTGGTGATAGTGATATGTGAGTATGTTATGTTGATACTGATATATGTATGTATATTGTGTTTAGTAGGCTATGTGTTAATAGGATATATACGTAGTTGATGCTGTTTGTTAATTTATGTGCCTTTTTATGTGAGCTTCTCAATGGTCGTGCACTATGTAACTTTTTGAATGAAGATACCTCTAATCCACGACTACTTCTCTTCTTTGTTTCTCAACTCCGTCGGTCTTTTCTACGTATGATTTTAGTTGGTATGATATGGTATGTATGTTAAGTAGTATCAGTTGATGCTGTTTGTTTGATTTTCATAACAACCAGGGTATGATTCACCCATCCAGAGACACTGTATTTAGATATGTTCCTACTGTACTCTATTCTATATTGTATTGCAAATAGTATTAAGGTCTACTTTTATTTGGGAGTCTTAGTGACCATCCCCAAATATTTTAGCGATTCTCAGTAATCATGGAACGGTTTTTGGAGTTCCAATTTTCACTAAAGAAACCTCTGTCTCACTAAAGAAACCTCTGTAAGGCAAAGCGCGGGCTTTTGTAGGCTTTTGTAGATAGCTATTTCAAATCTCCCCCCTCTCCCACTCACCACTCACACACCACATCACCAGACCATTAACATCGCCACAATACATAGACATAACAATCATTGCATCTATTTAGGTATATAGTTTGTAGTTTGCAATCCGTTATATCAATTTATCATATTATAAATCTTTATCACAGTGCAATATGAGATTCTCCAAATATATATCTTTCACTTTATTTGTCAGTGGCAATGGTAATAAGAGTTTAGTAACAGCGGCAGGGGGGTCTAGTAATATCACTCCAACGATCCGCCAATCTACTACTACTACCCCCAGTGCATCCGGTATTGGTTCCGCCAGCGGTATCGGTAATAGTGACAGCGGTAGTAGTGATAGTAATGCATCTCCAAACAAGAAGATTAAAGCTAGCCCCAGTGGTATTAATTCTAAATATGAGAATGATTTGAATACTATCTTAAATGGTTGTGTATCATCTAACGAGATGATTAAAGAACTACACGATATTCTAAAGATCGACGATTCTACTACTACTAGCAAAATTGATTTACTTATGCAGCGGGAACTTATCAATGTTATTGAGGGATATAACGGTAACATTGACAAGGAAGCCTTTCGACGTATCATGATTAAGTATGATAAAGATATTGCAGTGGAACTGAGGGACAAGGGATACGAAGCCAACATGGGTTGTGGTCCGATGGAAGATGCATCTGGATTAGCAGCTCTCAACTATGCAACTCTCAAGGAGATCTTACGTGCATTTAAGGATGTGGAAGATGATCAGAAGCGTGGAGTAGAGTCCAAGATGGATCCAGCTGTATCACCTTGTCTAATAATGGTGGTTCAGACTATTGCTCGAGCATATGTCAATGCGGTACGTGAAGAACTTGGTCTAGATTACAAGAAGTGTGAATTGGTACTCAAGAGGGTGTTACTATTAGATATGGTAGGTGTACCATTTGATAATGAAGACAAAACATCCAAGACATATTACACAAATGTCAAGGAAATTGCAGTCAATCTCGGTCTCCAATCACAGAGTCGCCTCTTTGCAATTTGTTACATCAAGTTCCTAATGCAAGTCATCTACCACCGCATCAAGCAAGGAGACGATCCTAGTCCTTTTCCTGTTATGAGTCTATCGTCGTACACTAGGAAACACTGGTTTGGTAAACATGACAAGAAGACTCCACTCATGATTGAAATGGCTCCAGCTGATGATGATATGGCTCCAGCTGATGATGACATGTTAGTTATGTTAGTTGAAGATTGTGGTAATATGCTCCATCCCGAAGGCATCATGAGAAAGTGTCAACGTGCCCAGAGCCAAGAATGGCAAGACGAGAAGAATGTTAATATCAACCAATTCTACAGTGCGTTACAGGAAGTGATTGATGAATTGGCAAGTTCGAATGGAGTAATGGATGCAATGAATGAGAGATTCAAGGATGCAACTGTTACTGAAGATAACTTGAGAGAGTACTTGTTAAAGTTGAAAGTCGAGGCACTGGAAAGGATGGATACTAAGATGACAAAAGAGGAGAGGGAGGCACTCTACCAACTTATGCTTGAAGCTTGGAAATTGGGAGGCGACGAGTCGGCACGACTATTATGGCTTGGGCAGGAGTTGGAGGATTTAGATTATGATTATACACTACTTTCTGGAGTAATGTTGGAAGAGTTTAATCATTTCATGGGCAAGAAGAAATATAGTGGTGCAAATGGTTTTGAGTTATTGAAGAAGAATATGATTAGCCTGGTGGAAGGTATTAAGCTTGGTGGTGCCGAGTCAGGTAGATTAATAGTATTGGGAATAGCATTGGAAGATGTTTGCTTTATGCCAGAGAAGCTTGAAGGTATTGCATTAGAGGAATACCGTCACTTCATGGCCAAAGAACAATACATTGGTGATGAGGGCATCGATTTGTTGTTGAAAAACGCAAAAACTAGGTTGTTCGGTAGTAGGCTTGGTGGCAAAGCATCCGCTGATCTGTTGCGACTTGGACAAGGAATGAATGAAGATTATACTTTTGATAGTGATGAAATGGAGAACCAGTACAAAGATTTGCTTAAAACAAAGTATGTTGATGATGAAAAAAGACTTCTTCAGGTCATTAAGAATCGATTGAATGGCTGGACAGTGTGTCAAAATGTGAGTCGCTTGAGGATTGCATTCATGGACAAATCATCTACAATTTCACCTGAAGTGTACAACCAACTTGACAAGGAAGATAAGGATTTATTTGATGCAACAACAAAGATGGAATTAGCTGACGGAACTACAATTGACAAGGATAAGTTATATGAAATGATTGCCGCATCAGCACTTGGGTGGTCATTCTGCATCAAATTACCTCGATTGGTTAGTATATTGGTACGCACAGCAAAGGGACGTAACATCTCAGTGGAATCACAATCTGATGTCTTCACAATGGAGGTATATAGTGCAATGTCTAAAGAAGATGATCAAGAATTTACTTCAATTGCATCAGAAATGAAACTGAAGAGTACCAATGGGCAGCCTGTTGATATACAAACTCTCCTTGGGAAGATGCGTAGCTTTCATAATGTTGAGTACAATGAAGAAGTATTACAAAGTCACATTGGCAAATGCAAGCAGTTCATGAAGGAGTTCTGTAGAGATGACAAGTGGTACATTCCAGAGTGTATGGGCAATAATAAATCAACACACTCTTTTCTCTATCGAATCCGCGATTTAGAATCTGGTGATTATGGTTATTGGAAGGCACAAGCTTTTGCTGATGCAGGTGTTGATTTATCAAAATGGGATCAATCAATTAATGTCGACATTAAGGATAAGGAAAAGGATAAGAAAACGGCACCAATGCGCGAGAAGAGGAAGGCAGGTAAATCAAGGGAGAAGAAGAAAGTTGTTACCAAGAAGACTTGAAAGTACAACATAGATATTCATCTATAATATTATAACCCATCATCTCAACACTACTCTCAACAACTACTTCTTTACAATAATTCACTCGAATAGTTCATCCACACTCTCCGCATCTTCTTCAAAAAGAAGTGCATCAAGTAGATCCTCTGTCTCTTCATCCTCTCCAAGAGAACGAATGTATTCGATGTTCCACTTCCCCTCCCTCACATAATAATCACGTAGAGTAAAACCATTGCCAAAGAAGGAGTTCTTGCCACCCTTTTCTAAACAATCCTTCTTGTAGAATCTCATTGACTTGCGCTTTGCTGCCTCCCGCGAATCTTTGGTACCACCATGCCAGCTTGCATTGCTTGATGCCTCCTTGAAGTCATTTGCTCGGATGAGTACAGTGTTCCTGAGAAGAGCCTCCTGTGAATTACCACTACTTGCTTCGATTAACATGGTAGTAGCAAAATCAACAACATTGGCTGTCTCCTTATCAGCAGGGGTCTCCTCAATATCGAATGCTTGAAAGACTGCCAACTGACCCTCATCCAATTTGTCGAAGGAGATTTGAGGCTCCTTTCCTTCTTTCACAAGACGTTTAGCTTCAGCACTTTGTGTATCTAACGTATGCTCAACTGGTGAACAAATGTCAGCATGCCACCCAGCAAGTGCAGCCATGAGAACCTTGAAGGGTATTACACCTCTAGTTCGAATTGCCTGCTTTTCAATATTGTTAGAAATACCAAGCCTATTATCTCCACCATACTTGAAGTCTGCTGCATACTTGGCAGTAGCATAATCAGTTTGATTATCAAAATCAGCACGTCTAACACGTTTGGTAGATGATGCTTCTTTGGATGTGATCAATGTCGTGACGCTAGGCTTTTGAGATGAACGACGAGCGGAGGTGGTGCTACTCTTCCTCTTGGTGGACGACTCAACATTAGTTTTCGAGGAGTTATTCTTGGCCAATGCTGTCAAAGCATTATCCTTGGCAGTACGATGGATAGACTTTCGTGTATTTGTTGTTGATGCTTCAGTGTTGGTGGTTAATGCCGTGTCCTCCTTATTCTTAGTAGCACTTGGTTTGTTGTTCGTAGCAGAAGACTTGTCAGCAGTTTGGCTACGCGTACGGATATGAATTGGAATACGGCTACGCATCTGTTTGATCTTGAGCATTTCGTTCTCGATCGCCTTAATAGCATCCGCGGACTCGCTCATTGTTGTTGGTGTTGGTATTAATAAAGGTGGTGTATTGAGATGTTGTGGTGATTAGTAATAAATAATGGTGTGTTATTCATTGAGTCGAACATTTTTTTTTAGCGACATAGATTTTTCATTCGTGCCATCCAACTACGCACATCCTTTCAATTGGAGAGTGGCGAATGTATGTGATTGGAGAGCGATATGTGTATGATTGAGTGTAGTTGGTGAACATATATAAATAAATCCCCGGAGTGTCACCATGATTGCACACGAGTGTAAAGAACGGTGCGAGGCAGACGGCTATATAGTTTGTATGCGTTAATATTATGATTTAAGTTGTTATGATTTTTTATAATTACCTACATAAGTACTCCAATACTGATCTCACTATTTACATACAGGCAGCTGATGATACTTATTGGATATAAAAGAGGAGAAGTAGGGCAGTAAAAGCACGATAAGATGCATCTATCTACTACAATTGCAATGACAAACAGGGAGAAACATTAATAAGAGACGATAGATACTTCTCTGTCTACGCATTGCAATGACATTCAGATGCAGAATTAGTGTCTATATTACACAACAAAGGAATAAAGCATAGGTCTACAAATACACATTAATAGAAAATACAGCAGCATAGATATATTAAAGCAGTTCAGCTATTGTTTATTTCGGAGACATACATTATTCAGCTCCTTATTAACCACGCTCAAGTAACGACAATGGACCCAAGATTTTACACTCCTAGGCAATGCGGCTCGGTCTCGTCGCGTAGCCAACATTCACAGAACAGTGATGGATCTACTACAAACAGCTATACTACAGCAAGAGATTCACAGAGTGTAAGGAGTGCTGGCTCTAGTGTTTATAGAACTCCAAGAAGTTCACCATTTCCAAGCAATAGACGTCACAGAAGTAGTCACGATAGAAGAAAAGATCTCCGGCGCTTTTCTGACCATGGAGTACCACATCAACACCGACAGCCAGCCAATCAGTATTACAATGACGAATATGATAACAGCCAACCTATCCAAATACAAAGAACCGAAGCAAGAAGGCATAGGGATTATGACAGAGTAGAGCAGCAGCAACAACAGGAGGAAAGTAGACCACCTCCAAATATACTTTCTCTCGCAAGACATGGAAGATCCTCAGAAGTACAAGCAAGTCCGCGTTTGGTTTGTTTTATTGCATCAATTCAAGTGTTCAATATGAGTCTCGTTGTTTGAATACTTCATTTGAACTTAGTTTGCCTTTATTGATTGCCCTTGCAAGTCATATGTACTAACATGTGTTACGATCTCCTCTCTTTCATCTTCATAACTTGTGAAACGCGCATCTTCCAGGCAATGTTAAATCATGGTACGCCCATTGATACCTCTGATGACAATGGTAATACAATCCTTCACATTGGTTGCCAGAATGGACACAAGAAGATAGTGAAACTAGCAATTCAGTACGGTGGAGGTATGAATGCTGTCAACGATACAGGTAACACCGGTCTTCATTTTGCAATGAAGTATGGTAAGACAAAGATCTCCGAATATCTAATATCCAAAGGAGCAGACACTAATATTCGTAATCACGAAGGGAGGCGATGTACTGATGTTTAGTTGCAATTGATATGAAAGAAGTTGGTGTTGTTAACTTGTATGTTCTTTTAGTTTGTGATAAAGTTAGGGTTTGTATATTATTCTGTAGAATCACCACCATCTCCAGATGCTTCAACCCCTCTATTGCCATTGATGTTATTAACTCTATCATGTAGCGGGCTAAGCCTTGAGTTTAATGGAAGAAATATTGTATACTCGGCAGGTAGTGATGCCAACGGAGCTTGCCACGACAATCTATTGTATACTTCTCTCGGACATTCGACATTGATAACACCTCGAGCGGCATTCGGCAGCTCCAGTCCGAGGATTGTATACAACATGGCGTGAACCATGAACATAAACAGCGGTATCAAGGCAACATCAAAGTATCCATATGGCACCGAGTAAAAGTAGCAATGGTAGAGCAAGAAATATAGGAAACATAACCGAGGAAAGAAGTACACTGATAGAGCGCTCCGGATGAAGACCATGCTAAAATACTCCCAAATCATTGTAAACCCGTAGATCCAAACTGGTAATGCTTCTGGGATACTTTTGTGATAAATTACTACACTCCAAGCCGCTTGGCAAGCTTCATACATGACATAATAAAGTATGATCTTTGTAACATGTGCCCAAACCAGATGACTTGGTGGATGTATTCTCTCATTTGCAACCGCTGCCATAGCGGAACCAATCCAAGGATATGACATGGCTAGGATTCGTTCATTTGCTGGCATTCCCATTCGTCGAAAGAGAGTGAACAATGGGAACATTAACACGACGCCCGAAGATGTCAACACTCGAACAATGAGAGAGGTGACAGATGTAATTAGGAAGAAAGCCAAGGTTGATAGCAGTAGCACTCCTGTGAAGGGTTGAGAGCAGTAAGTGTGTTAGATAGGAAGAAGGAGAGAGATCTTACAGCAAAACATTCATTACACACCTATCTTTCTGAGTATCCAATCTAAAATAGATCTTTGTTCAAATGATTCAAGAAACTCTTTGCGCCAGCTCCATCTTTCTGATGTTTCAATATTCTTCATATAACCTGTCGTAAATGAGTAATCAACGCCCCTAATGCCATACATGAGCTGATTTATGATTACTGAATCCATACCGTAGATTTGTGAGAGGAATTGTCCGGTAGCTGTTAGGAATGTCAATCTGATATATGTGCGAAGTGGGTGGAGAAGTTAGAATATAAACACTATAGATGAAGTAATGCAAAGAGTTACAACAGAAGACTCACCTCCCATCATCTGAACCAGTACTCAAACATTTCTCTGTAACTGTAATATTCACCAGTGTGATATTGTGTAGCAAGGCAGCCGTTTCATCGAGATATAAGAGTGCATCATCAATTGCAAATTGATAGTGCACCTTCTCCCAGTAAGTTGGAGTGGAGAATTCATCCACTGCTGTACTGTTATCTTCATCCTTCGACTTTGTTTTT
>Ga0214478_101595_pt1 | contig 11044 bp, 11 predicted proteins | sample M1_20Mar14CPVII9_2_FD_178001 | JGI IMG/M metagenome (GOLD analysis project Ga0214478, IMG submission 178001) | Marine eukaryotic communities from Monterey Bay, California, United States - M1_20Mar14CPVII9sort6BwellD7 | ecosystem: Environmental > Aquatic > Marine > Unclassified | place: USA...
CTGATACCTTAATAACGCTCATCCAATCACTCCCACATCATTTGTACAGTAGGATGATGCAACATAACATCTTTTGTGCATATCATATGTACATTTTGTCGATCAACCTCTATCGGATCCTCTCAATGTCCCCATACGGCCAAACTGAACTAGATATGTGGTAGAATATGTTTTCGTATATCTTAAGTTGATTGTAGTATGTTATCTTTGTTGTTATACCAGTATTGCTTCGTGTAGAGTTGTTACTATAGCACTACAAATTTTCGAAATATGAGAGAGGTAGCGCATGTCATCGATGCAGCTCTATCTCGAGCATGGGAGGTATATAAACACCATCCGGCGCTTCAGTAATACATAATCGTTGATGAGTATCCCATAGATATATATCAGATACCTCATACGCTTCACAAATGGAGCCGGCCGCTTGGTGCATCATCATCTATCATTTTTTTGATGGGCGGATAGAAGTATACATTTCTTAGCAACAATAGTAGTGACAGTATTGATAATTGCAAATATTATAGAAGAGTAGGTCCACATTATGATACTGTATTGATATAATACCGATCATTGGCAGTCATTGAGTAAGCGTCGATAAGATAGGGGGATGTGCATCATGGTGAAAACAATCTTTGTGAAAAAAAAGTGATGGAGATGAGAGCAGAAGTTGCTTTTGAGATCAGAAAGGTTAGTACCTAATAATATTACTTACGTTACCTTGGCACAGCACAGATAGGATACCGCCCAGAAAGTGCACGTAAAAAGCCAGTGATGAAACGTTACTCGCCTTTTTAGTGCGCAAAGCGGGGTTTCTATGGTGGCCTCACGCAAAAATGAACGTAAAGTGACGAGTGTACTATTTCACTCGTCTACACAAATTGGTCGATTCCTATGTAGATTTCGCTGGTGTGACAAATATACTCAATCATTTTACGTGCAAATTCACGTTAAAAGAACATCTTAGAACAAATCTCATGCACAGAAAAAGGTGAGCTCTCTCTCGGCATAGCAGATGGCCTACGAAACTCCGTACTTTTTAGTAAGTACGACGCAAATACGAATACACTCTCATAATTTTGTACTTACTTTGGGTGGTGTGGTCGACAAGTACCTATTAGTAGCATCTGGGAATTAGAGTAGCATGAGCCTTCGTAAATGAGTGAATTAATGTTAACATAAACATACCTCATTGCCCGTTAATTCAAGCCGCCTCGACCGAACATGCCATATGATCGTTCTTTCTCGCATGCCTCATGCAAACTCCTCCCTTCTTCGCTTTTTTTGTGCATCCTTCATAGCAGCAAGTCTTCACTATTGCACCATGCTTAACACAAACACCACCCTTCTGAGCTTTACTATTGCATCCTTCATGACTACAAGGAGTAAGTTTAGCACCATGCTTAACGCAAACTCCTCCCTTCTGAGCATTACTAGTGCATCCTTCATGACTACAAGGAGTAAGTTTAGCACCATGCTTAACGCAAACTCCTCCCTTCTGAGCAATACTAGTGCATCCTTCATGTTTACAAGTCTTAATCGTCACTACCGCACCATGTTTCATACAAACTCCTCCCTTTCGGGCAACACTAGTGCATCCTTCCCCCGAACAAAGTATAACTAAGCGACCAGAAGATAATTCTTTATATAATCCACTTTCAAGTTTAGCAGCTTTTGTCTCGCTACTTGATGAAATGTGAACTGCAACAGGCACTACCGCACCATGTTTCATACAAACTCCTCCCTTTCGGGCAACACTAGTGCATCCTTCCCCCGAACAAAGTTTAACTAAGCGACCAGAAGATAATTCTTTATATAATCCACTTTCAAGTTTAGCAGCTTTTGTCTCGCTACTTGATGAAACTGCAACAGGTTGATGGGGATATGGATTCGTTCCAACATCTAAGCATATTAGTGGAGGGTTCTTTACATCTGTGGCTATAGTATTGATACCAGTTGAGAGAAGAGGAAAGTGAGGTATAAGTGATGACAACCTGACAAAGGATACACACATTACATTCAACAACATAAACGACGTACATGTTTCAGCCTCCATACCATTAACTTTCTTATTATCATCCGCCGCCATTCTCTCATCCTCATTATCAGTAGATACTTTGTCAAGATCGGCATCGGAATCGTCGTACATGACTTCAAGATCGTCCTCTGTTAGGAATCTAGCTTTGAGACTTGGAGTTCGTAGTCTCCCCCTTGAACTCATGCTGTTGCCTCCCTTGAGAAGCAGTACTGGTTCGCCAGTATCAGAAGCAGGAGCTGCCGTCTTAGGAGAGCTCTTTTTCGCCTTCTTGGACTTCTTGGTAGAAGATACACCCTCTACCCCACCCTTTCTCTTCTTTTTCTATAATAAAGGATATATGATATGAGATAGAAGAAGAGATACGAGATAAGAAGAGGTACGATTTTCTGTTAAAACACATAAGATACAAAACCACAACTTACTGATGACTTTCGAACGGGTGGGGTGGTTACCTTCCTTCCTTCAGCAGTTGTGCCGCTAATACAATGAAGACATTTCCAAGATGACTTCTCATTCAACCGACTTGGATCAAAATATCCTACACAGTTACGATCAACTTCATACGTCTCTCCACATTTATCACACTTGACTTCGTAGTGACAATAGCCATGGACAATACCACAAACACAAGGCTTCAGTTCTTCCTCGCTTGGAATCGTTTCATCACCGGCGGGTTGATCCTCGATGTCTTCACTCCGTTCAATGGTGCCACTTTCATTTCGAACTAGAAGTCGTGAACGAGTAAAAGTACGTGGACGTTCAAGATCTGGTCCATTCTTGTTCGAGGCTGATTCACCAGGATCCGTAGGGGGTTGGTTTGATTTCCACTCGGCCTCAAGTTCCTCGAAAGACGTACGGCTATCTTCTCGTTGGTGGCGGAAATAACGACTTCGTGCAACAAATTCACCCAAACTAAATGATCTATACAACTTGAGATACTCCTCGCCAATAGAATCAGTATCTTCATTGCTACTGTAATAAGCTTGTACGTGTTGTTGTATGAATATACCAACATTTAGTTCAACACGAGTCAGTACCTTTTTGTAAGCAATATCATTTGAACTTGGGGGTCTCTGCTTTGGATACCTCTTGGTGAACTGAGTCAATATATCCTTGACATCTTGGAATGTGACTGTATCGTCAGCATTAATGGGACTACGGTCATACGCTTGTTGACACGCATCCTTGTGGTTCTTGAAGAAGTTCTTAGCCATTTCATTCGGCATACTAACAATTGGAGATGACGAGTCAGTGATGGACAGATGACTCTTCACCACACCAACACGGTGGAATGATTGTGCCATCTCGTAAATTTTCCTTGCATACGAATCATCTTTATTGTTAAGCAGAAGTCTAACTTCTTCTCCGTTAACACGCCCTGTTGGTGGCTTCTCATTACGTGTGACAACTTTAACATATGCCTCAAACATCCTCAAGCGACCCCTCATGTTACCATCTATTACAATGACCTCACCAGCAACTGCATGAGATGTATGTGCAGAGTGGATACGTTGTCCTACCCCAGGAGTATTGACAGTCCCCTCGGAGATGCCAAAAACGAGTAGCGTGGTACCATGAATGTAACGAAACTTAACCAAATAAAATCCCACATCTGGATACTCGGTGTTTTTTGTATGTTTATTCCAAGGGAGAGGTGTTGTGGTACCCTCCAATCCTACTACGTCGAGAAATAAATTCCTCTCAAACATCCCAATATCATTATACATATAATGTGTGGCTATGCGTTGTTTCTGATCAGGTGAGTACTCGTCCCATGCCGACTTTGTAATCTGTTGCAAGTTGGGAAATGTTCTGGAGTATTGGTAGTCATTGGAATCATAATTTAACCGATCAAGTAAATCATTTACTTGCAATGTTGATGTATCATCTTGTGTAGTCTGTTGTGTTAACACGTCACGAGTGATAGCAGCAAATGCTTCTTTGACTCCTGGTGATAATCCACTAAATATACGCTGCGCTTCTACTACGGCGGCGGGTGCATCATCGTTATCCTCTGCTGTTTTTGTTGGCATATTGTTTTGTTTTTAATTTAATTGTTGATAGGTGTATAAATATAAATCTTTGAAACCACATGGTTGCAGCATATAAAATCTTTCGCCACTCTTCATTTGGCGATGATAAACATCCAGATCCACGGAGATGAACAATTGGATGGGACGTATGTAATAAGTCCTCTGTTGATTGCGCGGTCTTCACATTCAAACAGTCAAGTGAGAAAGCTCAGATCTAAATTAGCAAATTAAGTGCAAATCTCGTCACTCGGTATCCAATTTCTACCTACTACTATCATAATCTCGTACAACACCTTCTTCAAAATGTCCAGCCCAACCAATGTCAATATTATTGCAACCAATCAACAACAACATCAGCAACAATTACTACTACCAGCCAATTTAAATGATCCAGCTAACGTACGTCGATGGTTACAAACCTACCATCCTAAACAGTTAGCACTACTAGATAACTTTGAAATTTCATTACGTCTAGGACGATTTTCATCACGTGGATGTGAAAATACAACAAACAGTACCAACAGTGGTGGTAGTAGTACAAATAACAGTGGTACATATCAATATGGACGTGAAAGACGATTAATAACAACACGGACAGTTGATTTATTACGTACCATTATTGGTCCAACTAAATGGCGATCGGCTGCACAATTATTAACATTATTACGCGGACTTGGGAATGAATTACACGCAGCTGGTGGATATCGTGAACCTGCCATTGGTAATACTATACGTCGTATTATGTATGCTGTTCGAGATGAAGCTGATCGTAGTGCTACTGCTAGTAGTTTTGATGTTGGTATGAATAATAGTAATGATAATAATAATAACAACAACAATACAGAAGATATGGAAAAGATTGATGAGTTAACTGAACAAACATCAACCAAGTTACACATAAGCAGTAGTAGTAACAGTACAGCTCCACCCACTAGAGGTGATAGTTTAACAAAGGGATTATCATTATCAAGTATGTTATGGGCACATCCGCAACATGTTACGAAACAACATACAAGAACACAGTCGGGAGGTGGTACTGAGTTCGAAGATCGATTACGGTCCGATTCGTTAGGATCAGATTCAGGACAGGTATTAACTACCTCAAATTCAAATGATAATAATTCTACTACAGGTAGTAGTAGTAGTATGTATTCTTATCCATCACATTATTACAATAAAGAACGGGGTGTAGATTTACGTCAATCTGTCATGGAGGCGATCCAAGAAATGATGTCCGAACTCGAAGACTTGCATAAGAATATAAATGATCAAGCAGTTCAGCATATACATGCTGGTGAGATTATATTAACATATGCATTATCAAAGACTGTTGAATTGTTCCTAAAGGCTGCGGCGGCGAAGAAACGCAAGTTTTCAGTTATTATTTGTGAAGGTGCTCCGCATTTTGGTGGACATTCCATGGCCAAATCATTAGCAGAGGCGGGGATAGATACCACTGTCATTCATGATGCTGCCACATATGCTATCATGGCTAGAGTAAATAAGGTACTATTACCTGCTCATGCAGTTCTTGCAAATGGTGGATTGATTGCCCCCAGTGGATCAAATATGGTAGCCCTTGCGGCCAAACAGAATTCAGTGCCCGTGGTATCTATTGCTGGGATGTTTAAACTTTGTCCAATGTATCCACATGAAGGACAGGATACGCTAAATGATCTTATTAGTCCATCATCGGTAGTTGACTATAGTCTCATGGGTGATCCTGTACTATCGGAGGTGGAGTTTGTTAATCCTGTACATGATTACATCCCTCCCCAGCTGATAGATCTGTTCGTTACTAACATTGGGGGCTTCCAACCAAGTTATATCTATCGATTATTGGCAGAGTACTATCATAATGATGATTGGGAGGCGTTTGAGTAGGTATACATGCTTCAATTAATACAGTAATGTCCAGCTCAACAGTTCTTTACTTTACACGCATCATCTACAAAGCCCCTCCCGAGATGATATCCCATCATCTTCATATTTACATTTTCACCTCTATCAAAGAGATCCCACATTAAGTTTGTGGTATCATCATCTTCCATTAATGCCTTAACATTTGAACAATTGTACGTCGTGCACGCATCATTGCACTTCTTCGACGACGACCCTCAGACACTTCATTGTTTTCAGAACTATTACTCTCATCACTATCACTACTGCTTCCATCATCATAAACGAAGGCTCTATGACCGACATGGTCTCCCCACGCATACTCCTCGCTGTCAGCAGATGCCTCCGATTCTTCAGAGTCACTGTCTTCGCTGGTATCTGCATCTTCTGAGTCATCACTACTATCCTCCTCTTCCATGTACTCATGCTCAGCCTCACCCTCGTCGTCTACTCCCAAGATATCATTACCATTGCTATCTCCTTCTTCTTCTCGATCACTTTCAATATGCCCATGCCCATTCTCTCTCACCATTGGTATTGCTCGAGCTAAGGCTGCATCCTCAATCTCTCCCTCATCCAACATGGCATCCGCTTCTTCAATTTGCTGCTGTCGTCGTAATCTTCTCCTCTGCTTCTGTTCTACTCTGATTTCACTTGAACTATCATTAACCCAGTCCCATCGCATCATATTAAGAATGTAGAAGATGCAATCATCAGGCAGTGTCGAAAATGGACTTTCCCTTCTTCGTTGACACATGAAGAGTGTCTGGGCGGCAGATCGAAAGTTTCGACCAAAGGAGAGATTCTCACTAGGGTTCCACAACCGATAGCATGCTCCATATTTGATCTGTCCTACAAACTCGCGGTTGTCGCGCCATGCACTACCCCTAGGAGCAGGAGAGTACGAGGAGTTACGAATGAGAAAGGGTTTGATACTTTACTCTTAGATTGTAACAAAAGCAAATACTACTTACCAGCCCCAAATCGGAATACTTCCAAATACTTTTTCTGAAACGTGAGCTCGACCTGGCATGATGGTAATAAAGCTATCATCATGAGTCTTTCGCTTCTCTTTATTATCATATACAATAGCCTCATCTCCACGACGTGTAGAGTGTATGTATATGCCTCTGACTTGCCCTGGTCTTAATTTAATAGGGTTAGCCGATAAATCAAGTTCTTTGTAGCCTATAAAGGAAGGTGAGTGTGTCTTTTCATATATCTTTGTCCAGTGCTTCTTCGACATGGAAATTTCACCATTTAAATTCCCTTCCTTGGTTACCCAAACAGTAAGAGGACCTAAAGCACCACGAACTGACACAGAGTTAATGATAACATGATCAATAGGGAGGATATCTTTGCATTTCACAGGAAACATAATGCCGCTGAGCATTGAGAAAGGTAAGATTAAATATGTGAGATTGTTTGCAACGTAATGTAGACCGAAACAACAATATCTTCTTCTTACCAAAACGTATGATCCTCGCGATCTATAATAGTGTGGATAATTATATGTGTATATGATGTGTTAGTATATCATCACATGCAAATTGAAATGAAATTGTCTATACTTACCGCTTGTCTCTGCTTCAACTGTGTCGTGAATACTAACATGATAATGAATTACAGGTAAAGATAATGTGATATGTTAGATCACTATGCAAAAGATATTACATAAGATAAGATACACATCACATGCAAATTATTGAAATACATACACATAGTTTGCTTTACTGGCACGGTTAATAGCTGCCATATTGAGATATGATAGTACAATATAACTCCTGTAGGATTTAATAGTATATACAGTAATAGGAAGGTGTTGCGCCGCCGCGTCAACTTTATCAATAATTAACAAATAGTTCTGTATCTTAATCGTTTGATCGCCATGGTTTTCTTCCTCTTGTTTGTTTCGAGCTTGTTTGTTGCGAATGCGTTATTAGGCGCTACCATAACCACATGCACAATACCCTCCGACATGCATCGCATCATACTTTATCCACAATCTCTTTACTTAAAATAATATACCTTCTTGCATACCAATTTGCAATTATACTTGAGAGCTAGCAGGAGTACAGTACAAAAAGGATCCTACCCATCAAACTACGAGTTGAAATACTTAGAGATGGCAGACTCTACTGATAATTGTTTCATTGAAATAATACACAATCCACCTGAGGAAGTATTGCCAGAATGGATAGAATGTTATATAATTAAAAATCTTGACCCGCAGTGTTGTGGTCCGCTTGCTCGTGATCTTAATGCAGTCCTACCTCTAAGGATACCAACACATACTAATGTACAATCATCATCACCATCATCATCATCAATTACAGAAGAACATGATACTACTATGTTATTTCCCAATACAGAACATTTGAAGAGAATACGAAGACGTCCTGCAACTGATGAGGAAGTACGATCCCGAAAAATAGAGGATGATTATCCGACCAAACAGGATAGTAAAGAAACATTAACCAATGGAGATGTAAGTGACAAACACCCATCAAAGAAGGCAAAGAAAAATAACAAAAAGAAGAAGCAAACACAATATTCGTTAGATATACTTGTTGGATCTGTGTCAGCTGTTGATGATCATTTATGCTCAAAAGAATCTACATCATTATCATTAAAAACTATACTCGAAAGATATAACCTATCAACAACAAGTTCAAGTTTCATACGTAAATCTCTTCCGGGCAGACCAGCACATACCAAGGATGAATTGAATCAATGGAATACGTCTGTTTGGCCAACATTATTCTACGAAGAGAAGACGGTACAATATAAAGAAGAACAGTTGGCACTAACTATTGAAGAAGTTGAAATGATGAAGAAGGGAATGGACGAGGCATTGAAAGATGCACTTGCAGCGCAACAACAATGTAAAGCATGGAGGGAGAAGGATGATACTACTACAAGTAATAATGATATATTACCCACATTGTTTGGAGTGGTGGTTCTGAATCCTCAAAATGGTGTTGTTGTTTCAAAAGCATCCGATGAACGTCACTTGCAAGCTATAATATCAGAAGAAGATGAATTGGAAGAGAAGAAGAGTACAGACCAATCTACAGCAGTGATGTGCAGTCAGTGGACTTGTTTTCCTGAAGAGGTAAACCCATTATGTACTTCTGTACTATTGGCAATACAAGGAGTAGGTCGACAAGAACGACAAATGGCTTTAGGAGTAGGAATGGAAACAGAGGAGTTTAAAAGAGGACAAGTGAGTGATATTGAGACTAGAAGTAGATATATTCATTTGCTTTTCTAACACCTTATCGTTACTTCTCTCAATTATATGTATCAGTATCTTTGCACAGGGTAAGTGGGAGATAATTCAAAAGGTACTTTATGAACACCTATTCCTCACTATCACATTAACATTACCATCTTTCACTTTTCAAAGATATGACGTATACCTAACAAAAGAGCCAAATGTGTATGAAGCAATGGCCCTAGTACATTCACGTGTACGCCGTGTAATATTTGGTGTAGTAGATAATGAAATGGGAGGTCTTGGCGGTGCTTCGAACTCTACAAATAGCCAAAATACCGGTATACATTCACTGCCAGGAACCAATCATCATTATCGTGCATTCAGACTAGACTTGGATGGAGGTAAGTATGATAAAAAGACGGCAACACTTATAGAATCAGTAGTAAAAGTTCATAAGACCACTTAATACCAACAGACACCTCTCAATAACTTCGTTTTGCTTCACCTGTGGTGGTCAACTCGTCACCCAACTCTTGTAATAGTTTAATTGCATTTTCAACATCCTTGGCAATCCTAGCTGCTACTTCCACTCGATGTTTCAAAACACACGATTCTAAATACTCTACTCGTTTTGTAATGAATTGAATGGCTTCCTCTATTGTCATTTCTACATGAAATCCAAAGCCAACATTTACATATATAATCTTTGGATTTGATATATGTGCTTTACAATATATTGTGGAATGAGATATATCTACTATTGTATCAATAGATTTTGGAGCATCACTTTGTATCTGTTGTAACTTTGCTTTTAATTGTAAATATTCTGATATCTCTGCTTCAGTTTCTTCACGTGCATCTACTGCCGATTGAAGCTGTGGTTGCAACGTTTGTGATATGAAATTAGAGTATTCTGTTATTTTCACTTGTAGTTCATTATTATTGTTGTTGATGGAAGATGAAGATGTCATGATACCTAGGAATGATAATAATATTATGAATTTGATAGTGTGTATTATGTATTTTTGAAGTTGTTGTATATGGAAGGATGAGCCGTCGCCGCCGCAGGTGGACTATAAATATTATTTATTAATCAATTGGTCGATCAGGCAGCCATACCTATATGGATTGCTATGCCGGCAAAAGAATGTAAGGTATATCGTCAAGTAATAGAATTTATCTACTCATGGATACGATTTAGGCATGATTTTCATGCCTGATAATAGGCCAAGGTAATTACCTAAGTACTTTATTAGGTAGTAACCTTTCTGAGTTGAAGCGGCTTCGCCACTCATCGCTCACTTTTTTTCTCGAAGACTTTCATCATGACGCTATCCATCTCCTATCTTCTACTACGCTATACTCCATTGCTACAATAGTTGACAACAAACTACTGTAGATACGTCATGACGATATAATTGGTTATGATATCCAAAGTGGTTTATATTATGAACTACCATAGTTACTACGGAATGTATACTTCCATCAGCCCATCAAAAAAAATGATAGACGATGATGTACCGAGAGACCGACTCCATTTGTGAAGGCTATGCACTATCTAATACATACCTACGTGATACCCCTCAACGATTATATATTATTAAAGTACCTGATCATGTTTATATACCTCCCATGATCGAGATAGAGCCGTATCGATGACATGCGCTACCTCTCTCATTTTTTGAAAAATTGTGGCGTTAAAAGAACAACTTTACACGGAGCAATACTGTTATAACAACAAAGATAACGTACAACAAATCAATTGGGGGTATAATCAATGGATTCTACTACATATATAGTATGGTTTGGCCGTATAGGGATAGATTGGACACGGTATTGATGGATGATATAAAATGC
>Ga0214478_101597_pt1 | contig 11038 bp, 12 predicted proteins | sample M1_20Mar14CPVII9_2_FD_178001 | JGI IMG/M metagenome (GOLD analysis project Ga0214478, IMG submission 178001) | Marine eukaryotic communities from Monterey Bay, California, United States - M1_20Mar14CPVII9sort6BwellD7 | ecosystem: Environmental > Aquatic > Marine > Unclassified | place: USA...
TAAATTGACACAAGTTCATGCTAACCAAAAATGGAGAGGACCGTCCGTGGACGTGGATGTCTTGGGAGTGAAACAACTTAAGGGAATATCTATCGAAATGGCTATATTTGCTTGTAAGAAGAGAAAGGAGGAGAAGAAGTCAGAGTAGTTGGTGCTGATGAATAGAGTTTAAATAACCTTTGAACGTATCTTTACTACTTTGATCGCTTCCCTTTTGATCCACAATACTTAGAAAGTTGATCGATTAGTCTCCTAACCAAGGTGCCCAATTTTCGAACTTCATCTGTTGCAATAAACGGTAGACGACAACAGGAATAAGAACAAGGTTATAAGGGGAAATATAATAATAATTAGAATACTTACCATCAGCATGATTTTCAAAGTCTTTAATCTTTCTCCAGATTCGTGGACGAGTCTTAACTATCGATACCACGGACTGTCCTCTCCATTTTTGGTTAGCATGAACTTGTGTCAATTTACCCTTGTTATTGTATAGAATCTGTGGTTATAGAAGAAGAAAGTCAGCAAATAGTAGAGAAAAGGAGATCATGGCTACAACTCAACTCCTCTCAACTCACATTGTACAATGTCTTCAGAACGTTGATTACGTTTTCAGTATCTTTTCCCAGTAACAAATCTAACAAAGGAGCAATACAACCTTGGTCCACTAAATGTTTGATCTGTTCCATACTACCTCCGTGAGTCATGTTTGCAAATACCTGTACCGCCGACTTTCGGACAACTGGCCGGCCAGTGTTTCTTTTTAGTAGAAGAGTCAGTTTAGGGATCACACCGATATCTATCATATCTTGAATACCGGCTACCGATGTACGAAACCTCCCCCAGAACCCCCCCGAGGGCTCGAGAATAACGATGGCTCAAGCAACTCAATGCCAAACAAGCATCCGCCACCACTTGATCATCTCTATGGTGAACCAATTCACTTAATATTGACAATGATTGACTCGCAAGTTTGTAATCTGGATGCGTTTTCAAGTACATTCCTCCACAAAGAGTAGATAAAACCCATGTATAAGTCCTTACTGATTTCAGATCAATCGTCGGATAGTCCACCAATAGCTTCAAAAGAGGCTGCATCGCTCCCGCATGTAAGACTAAATCTCGATGATCAAATCCATCTGATGCTATATTTCCTAGAGCCCAGGCAGCAGATTCGGGTATTTTACTATCAGGAGAGCCCAGTAGATGTACTAGGGATGGAATAGCCCCCAACCGTACAATTTCCTCTACTTGCTTGCTTGTCCCCAAAGCAACGTTTGTTAATATATCTGAGGCCTTCTTCTGAAGATTGTAGTCATCATCTCTCTGAAGAAGTTCTACAAGCTTAGGCAATACCCCTGACTCTACGACTCTTTGAATTAGAGGATCTGGCCCTTGCCTGGCAAGTAGATGATCCATCCGATTCAAACTAATCTGTAATAAGTCAGTTTCTTCCATAATATGTTTCACGATATGCTTCAAATTCTCTGCCCTAGTAGCCTTAGGATCAAGATAATCGATACTAACAGGTAGGCCAATTGTTTCCAGGTAATCAAAGGCACTTTCACTAAGATATACGGTAACATTGTTGGGGTATTGTTTTTTGATGGCCTTGCCCACATCCTCCGAGTTCAACTTAGTAAAATCCACTGCCTTTGATGATTCGATAATACTATTAATTTCATCACGCACCCCGGCATTGTACACAATGATACTGTAGTAATAACGTGAATCGTCTAAATTGCCTCCCAAGAGCTGCATAAATCTTGTTTCGGATTGTAGATAATTCATCCCTCCTTTACGAGCTTTGATTAGTTCTTTGCTTGTTGCATGATGCAGGCATAAACTAACATCCCCAATTCTATGAACTGGGAACTTGTTGCAAATTCTTTTGCATATCGTGCAGTCTTCGTATTTCCGAGGACATCTCAATCCAATAACTTGTAAATTATGTGGTATATGTCTATAATCAAATGCTCCCGAAAATGCATCCAACATACTATAAATACTTTCCTTCTGTTTTTGAGTAAACAGCAAACTAGGAACTGAGTTCAGAGAACACAAATCATTTCCTTCCTTCCCCAAAAAGGTTACTCTTTCCAGATTAGAAAATCTAAAAAGAAAGTGTACTGACTGTGTTGCAATATCCTCATCCAAAGTAGCGTTTTTACCTTCTTTAATAAATAGATTGTATATCGATATACTGCGTACATCTCTGAACTGCTTAGATACTATTCCTATACGGAGATGTGATGCTTTCTCAATATGCAATGTCGTAACTAATGGTAATGCATCATTTAAAATAGCACGTGAAGTTGATGCACATGATATGAGCGAATCGTATGGGAGGTCTATAGATACAGCGGAGTAGAGGGAACCGTTATATATCAGTACATTGCATATACAAATATATTGCAATTAATCAACATAAACACTCACAATTGATAACCATAGCCCAAACCTCGGGAGGTAAAGTTATGTGAGGTGAATCATCCAAACACTCAAAAAACTCATCTTCTTCCTCGGAGTCACTTATCACTGCAACCTTCTCCTCGTCTTCAGCGACGGTAATATATTTAAATATGTTATTCATGGTTACAAAGTAATATTGAAGGATGCAATACCATTAATAGTAGCAGAGGTTGATCCACAGATCTCTAGAGAGGTGATTATGAATGATCATCACCGGATAACCGTTGCGGGAATCAGAATAAATTTCCTACTACAACAATAGACGAGCCTGTAGTGATGTTTTGGGATGAAGCAACTTAAGGGAATATGAGCTATATTTGCTTGTAGAAGAGAAAGGAGGAGAAGAAGTCAGAGTAATTGGGATGTTGGTATTCCTAGTGTGATAAAACATAGTCCTATTCTTTAAGTAATTCCATTATGATCCGCCAATTTACTAACAAACCTGACCAAGGTCAGGGACACATTGTATTCGGGTGGATCGATCATCCCGTACCGCAATACTCTGTTAGGTCCTTGTCCAGCAGCTCAAGTGCAGTACACCTTTCGAGTGTTCGGTATGAACGTGGCACAAGATTCATGTTGACTAGCTGAATGTGCCAAACTGTATCGACCAGGCTAGTGCATAATATGTGCCTAAGCATACAACGCTCACGCTGAAAGTTCGTAGGAAGTCTGAGTGAAAGGCTCGTAGCGAGGAGAGTGTAGAGTCGGCTGAACAACAAGAGACTTGTGTGTCACTTCTGTACCGCGTCAAGTGATGACCAAGCAAGAATCAATGAGCCGCCTACAGTATGCCATTATGATCCGCCAATTTACTACAGATGTCCCGAAGGGAGTGTTTGTAATATCGACCACAGGGAGAGCTTACCAACACAAACGTGCCATTACTATAGAAGTCAATCTCTTTCCTAACCCAGGTGCTCCATTTTCGAACTTCGTCTGTTCAAAATGATCAGTAGATAACGATGAGATAAGAACAAGGTATACAAAGGGAGGATGTAAAGATAAATATGATAATAGACTTACCATTGCCATGAGATTGAAGGTCTTCAATCTTTCCGTAACCATGAGCCTTTACAATTGATATCACTACCCGTTCTCTCCATAGAATATTGCTATAACTCAAACCTTTTAGGTCATGGGGGATCAATATCTGTGACAGAAGAAGAAAGTCAATGATGCATCGGTAAGATCAAGAAGGTAGCACTCAAATATCTTAATCTCAACTTTACTCACTTGTATTAATGCCTTCAGTGCATCGCGTACAGTGTTGGCTTTTTCTTCGTGCAGCAAATCTATCAATGGAAGAATACTACCTTGATTCACCACATATTTGATCAGGTCAATACTACCTTTGTAGAGCATGGTTGCAACAGCCCACACAGCCGCCTCACAAACGCCTCGCTGCTCATTATTATTTAGGAGAAGAATCAGTTCAGGGATAATACCGATATCTATCATAGCTTGGACACCAGCAGTTACCGACTTTTGAATTACGAAGCAGGTTTGGGAATCAACACTGCATTGACTGAAGTGACCCAACGCCCAACAGACTTCCATCAACACTTCCTCATCTCTATGTTGAATCAATCCACTCAATGTTGACAACATTGGACTTACTAGCTCGAAATCTGGCAGTATAAATTCACTTCCTCTGAAGAATTTGTTCACGATCTTGAATGTGCAAAGATTATTCAAAACCGAGATGTAAGTCCTCACTGATTCCAAATCAACTGTTTGGTGATTCTCGAGTAACTTTAGCAGAGGCTGCATTGCACCTGCTTGTAAAGCTAAGTCTCTAAAGTGAAAACTGTCTTCTGCTATATTCCCTAGAGCTGAAGCGGCCCGTAGAGAAATCTTACTGTGTGAAGAGCCTAGAAGGTTGACTAAAGGTTGTATTGCTCCCGATTTGATAATTTCTTCAATATATTCATCTCCTACAAAAGATACCCTTATCAACACTTCCATTGCTGCTAATTGGAGTCCGTGGTCATCTTTTCTCGATAGAAACTGCACAAGCTTCGGCAATACACCTGCCTTCCCCATCTGCTGTAATAGACGCTTGCGGTGATCTGAAATATCTTGTTTAGTCAGTAGACATCGCATTTGATGCATACTTTTCAATAACGAGTCTGTTTCCCCCATTATATGTTTCAACAGAAGTTCTAGATTCTCCACCCTAACAACATTTGGGTCAAGTAAACCATTACTAATTGGAAGCCCGATTGATTTCAAGTAATCAAATGATTCTTCATTAAGATATACTGAAATTTTATTGGGAAAATGCCTTGTGATAGCTTTGACCACATCTTGTGGATTCAGCTTAGTTACGTCAACATTTAATGATTGAGTCGAACTTTTCAGTTCATCGTGCACATCAGAATCATATTCAACAATAAAAAAGTCGTCAAGTCCAAGTACTCTGAAGCCATGGATGCTACCTGGGTGAATGAGCAGTAAATCCTTCACACGGCCTTTGCCAAGAAGCTGCATAAATCTTATTTCTGAATGTAGATAATCCCTCCCCCCTTCTCGAGACATGATTATCTCTTTGCTAGTTGCGGTTGGTAGACATATATCTAAATCCCCAATAAGTTCAAGGGGGAAACTTCCACATATTCTTTTGCACTCTGTGCAGTCTGAATTGCTGGTTCTTTTCCTAGGACATCTCAATCCATTAATTTGTAAAGTGGTAATGATCCGCAATCAAACGCTCCTAAAATCTCATCCAATAAGTGGTTGATGGAAGGATTGTCACCATATGAATAAAGTTCCAATGAATTCAAAGAACACAAACTACTCCTATATTTCCCCCAGAAGGCAACACTCTCTAGATTAGGCAATATAGAGAGGAAGTGTACCGACTTTGTTGCAAGATCTTCATCGACCTGAATTGTAGCCTTTCTTCTGTTGACGTCGAAAAGATTGTAAATTGATACCTCACTTACATCTCTAAGATGATTTGATACTAATCCAATACGAAGTTGTGATGCCTTTTCAATATGTAATGTCGTAACTAATGGCAATGCATCATGTAGCATAGCTCGTGAAGTTGATGCACATGATATGAGCGAATTGTATGGTAGGTCTATCGAGAGGGTATAGGTGATATATCAATACAACATTGCAAATATATGATTGAATATATATACTAAATCAAACACTCACATTCAATGACTGCAGCCCACACCTCGGGTGGTAATGTCGCTTGAGGAAGAAGAGGCAAATCATCCAAATTTTCAACAATGCAATCATCATCTTCTCCCTCGGAATCACTTATCACTGCAACCTCCTTATCATCCTCAGCGGCGGTGGTACTACTATACATCTTATCAAGAGTGTTTTCAGTCTATACTAACGATCCATTAAACTATTACTCTATTCCTCTATTCCCATGATGCTATTACTACAAAGAAGTTAGAGTCTTACAAAACCGTTGCGGGAATCGGATCTCAAAGGTATCCTTCTTGCAACAACTGGCCGCGATATGCATATGCCCATACATCCTATGGCTGCCTGCAAGAGGCGACCTTGATGGCAAACAGTAGCAGCCTAACTTCTATTTGTATCTAATCAGCTATTTTATGTATAACTTTAGTGTTTCATCTTTACTTTATTAAGTTGGCCTTAGCCTGCATTTTACAATATACCACACTAGCCACTACCCTATTCTCTCACTTGGATAATTCACTAGGTAAGTCAAGACCTGGCTTTGAAAAAAGGCATGAATCACCGTATGATAGAAAACGATATCCCTTCCTCTGTGCATCTTCATATATCTTTGCAACATCATTTTGCGTCCCAAGGAATGCCGATACAAGTAGCATAAGGGTACTGTCAGGTGCATGAAAGTTCGTTACCAAGTGATCAATGACTTTCATTTTGTACGAGTTTGGCGTGATCATAAGTGATGTTTTACCGCTAATGATATCATTGTCAGATAGGCCATCAATCAGGGCATTAAGTGCAGCGACAGGGGTAGTAGTGGGATCAGCAACAGACAATGGTATCCATTCGAATTGACCAAGTTCGAGCTGTTTCATATCATCACTGTTTGGAAGACCCCGAAGTTTCTTGATTCCCAACCAATATAGACTTTCTAATGTTCGTGTAGAAGTAGTACCAACTACGGCTAATGGCTTGCCTGCCTCCAGTGCTTGAACAATGTTTCGTAGCTCACCAACATTGATAAAGAAGTGCTCCGCATGCATAGAATGATCTTTTGCGTCAGTTGAAAGCACCGGCATGAACGTTCCTGCACCGACATGCAATGTCAGCAGTGATGTATTATCTCCTAGCTTTCCCAATACCTCATCAGTAAAGTGTAGTCCAGCGGTTGGCGCGGCAACATATCCTCCATCTTTGCAGTAGACATTTTGATATCTCTCCTTATCACTCAACACAGCCTCCCGATGCAAGTATGGAGGGATAGGAACGGATCCGTTGACATCCAAAAAGGTACCAAGATTATCATTGCTGTGTATCTTCACTACACAGTCACATCCATTGCCTCCTCCATCTTCGTCTTCTTCCCAAATACTAATGGGGTCATTAAAATGCGAGGATACCGTGAGCATATGATGTGAGCAAGTGATTTATGAACAAGGCATAACTCACCCACGAACTTTTACAACTTCTACTCTGGAGCCTGAGACTGGTTCAGTATAAATATCTCCTTTTGCTACCAATTCGGATCTTATCATTGCTTGGATATTATGTTGATGACATGGTTTGGCAGGGTCGACATTACCGAGATCAAGCAGCTAGAGAGTGACACATGATATGAGCAATTTCAATCCGATAAAGTTCAGCTCAATAAACTAAAACTATACACTCACCATTAGCTCCACTTCGGCACCATCATTCAATTTGACTGATAACCTAGCATCGAGTACTCGACTGTTGTTGAACACAACATGACATCCTTCAAGAAGTTTAGGTATAGAATTAGCGAAGTTGTCATGATACGATACCTTGCCCTGAGCATCTACCCTGAGTAACTTTGAACTTCCTCTCGGCTCTGCTGGATGTAGGGCAATAGATTCTTGTTTTAGATTATATCCAAAATCACTCATTACGATTGGATTGTCTTGGTGCATAAAGTCAATAGCCTTGGCAGCAGCATAATCTTTCGAGGTTAGCTCATTTGCCTCAAAGGAGAAGAATGTCAACTCCATATCAACTCCATTGACACACTTGTGCACGATGTTTATATTGGCATGATGATCCATAATTGTACTCATTTCATCAACCTTTTGTGCAAATTTCAAGGCATCGGTGTAGGTATCAAAGTGATAGGATTTCCTAAGGCAGTTGAATGGAGATAGATAACGTTAAATTTAGTTGTTACATGCGTATGTATTTCATCAACAACAACTCAAATACACCCAACCAGTGGAGAACCACATGCTTACCTGAGTGTAGCTGGTTCCTTTTCCCACGAGGATTCATCTTCCGCCTGATCCCATGCAGCCTTGGCAACATTACGGAACAACATCGGCAAAGACAACGGTCCTACACCACCAGGGACTGGGCTGAAGCGACTAGCCTTTGATCCAATATCACCAACGACGTCAGGAAGTAGCCCATCAGTCTTTTCACAGAATGTTGTTCCAACATTGATCACCTCGGCACCATCCTTAAGCCACGAGGCCTCAATAGCACCTGGAGATCCTGCAGAAGTTACGACAACATCCGCTTTTCCCACAGCATCTTGAAAGACCTTCTTGTCAACATCGCTATGTGCCATTGAGACCAAGGCACCCTCCTCCCGAAGCATGTGAGATAGAGGAGTGCCAACGATTGGACTACGACCAACAACGAGTACATGCTTGCCGCGAACATCTACGTTATGTTCTTTTATCAACTCCATAACACTAGCAGGGGTCACGGGAGGGTACTGACTGCCCCAAGCAGTGAAGTGGATACCATCAACATCTTTCGACAATGGTACAGCGTTAAACACGGCTGCCTCGTCCACGCCAGGAGGGAAAGGCCACATTACTTGAATTCCATCCACATCATCACGAATCTTGTATATCTCACTAACCAATGCGTCAGTGGTAAGTCCTTTCGAATCCAAATTGATCTCCTTAACATCAAAGTTGTTTGCCTTACCGACATCAGATTTAGTAAACCATGAATTACTTGGATTACTATACAACTGTACACGACGCTTGGCATCCGTATACCTAGAAAGTTCACCAACATTAATAACAGCCACGGATGGCTTACGTCCATGTGCCTTTTCAAATTTGGCTGCACTCATCTTGGCATCATGCAATATCTCTCTACCTAATTCATTTCCATGTAGTAGGTTCGAGGGTGGTTTCCACAAACCTGTCTGATCCATACCGAATGCAGGGTCGACATTTTGTTTATCATGTAATAGCCATTCAGTTGCCTTGCCCCATCGATTTGAACTTAATACACCTAATCGATCACCAACAAATGTTTCTTTTACATGGTTATTTGTCAAGTTTAACATGTCATGCATAAAGTCTTTTGATCTATACCAATGATCATTCTTCTCATCATCGAGGTTTAACATACGACATGCTTCTAGCACTGATTCGATAGCTTCATTTGGATTGCGAATTGCATACTCCCATCCAGTGAATGTACCCTCGAGGAATGCTGTTGCGGCCTCACGACGGTCTGGACTATCCAATGCTTCATTGGCAACAAACACCATTTGTGAATAGCCCAGAGATGTTGGACCATTGCCACTATCATAGTCCTCCAACACCTGAACTTGCAATGCACTAGGGTCCATTCCCTCCTTTTGCATGTAACGATGCAATGACGGCACTTCAGTGGTAGTATATGCCTGTATACCATTAAATACACCATTTAATAAATCTTTGTTTTTTGTACCACGAGGTGATGCCACTACTTTTTGTTTAGGAAAGATACGTTGCAATAATTCCACTGTATCTTCATGTGCACCAATAATATCACCATCTTGTAATGGTTTCAAACTTGCAATGCATAATGGTGAACGACGGAACATACTGGCTACGCCTGATACATTTAATGATGGATTATTGTATAATGTTGGGATGAAAATGTTTTGTTCTACGGTACCAAATGTTGCCAATGTTGATGGATTGGCATTTTGATAGGATCGGACATTTGCAGCTTCGTGACCTACTGGACAGGTTGGTAGGAAGTGTAGATTGTTAATACCCTTGGATTTATAATTATCTGTTTTGTTTATGGTAGATGAGAAGGAGGTATTAGTGATATTTGCAAAGAAAGTGCACATCATAATGTGTACAGCAAAACAGCAAAATAAATAATAAAATTGCACATTATATGCACAACACTTCAGCACAACATACATATACTACGCGACGTACCATTCACAAGAGCACAGGCAACACCTGCAAATTGTAAACTCATATAATAATCCAATTGGACTGCAACATCAGGAGACTTCTCTCCTCCATTGAATCCACTCGTCGAAAAGTTACTCGTCGAGATAATTCCACCATACTTGTTTAAAATGTTATTCCTTTCTCGCTTTGCAACTCTATTCAAGAGACGCAACATAATCAAGGTAGAAAGGTTTCAGGCCCTTGAATATGTGATGTAACAAGCTCCTGCGCCTGCTCTATTGAAGAGACGAGAGAATTATGAGTTATGAGAGAGAAGAATGAGATAGAGGTTTGCAACGTACTACATCAGGGACCACCACTAATCAATCAGTTTCTTGCAAAACGAGAGAAGATCGATATGGTAGATAGAGAGCAAGCAAGGGACAAGGTTGTGTGATGAGAGGCGAGATAGAGGTCGGCGGGCGGCAACAAAGTACATATAGAGAGTTACTTTTTTGAGTCCCATTCTAAGAAGACTCGGACAGACAACCAAACCGAACAGAAAGAAGAGAGTATAGACAGAGACCATATCAAGACGAGAAGTGAGAGAGAGTCTACAGTTATCTTTGGAATCATGTATGGAATGAATGAAAATCAAAATGTGTTCATGGAAGGAAAGGTAAGCTACTGATTAAGATGAAGATGTCTGTTTTGTGATGAAAACTCACATCTCATGATCATGCACATTCATATCTTGTGCTTCTTTTAGAGGACAACATCTCGGGTAACAAATGAGCCAGGAGGAAAGTCTAGTGTATGCCTAGGTTGGGATTCACCAAAGAGTAAGTAGACGACTCATTTGTTTTTGAAATGTTATCTTCATAGAAAACTGACTTTACTTTGCCTCTCTTTGTACTCTTATGTTATGACTCACACTCACACACTCACAAACAGACAAAGAACCCAAGAAGGAGAAGGAAAATATCATGCAAATCGTAGGATCATCAGCAGTTGCTTCGTCAACGACAGCCAAACCAATGAATGATATTGAAAAGAAACAAGCCTCATGGGGTGTCATCGATAAGGGTGTTTCAAGCAACTTATATGCCAATGGATCATCACAGAATACAGGGAATGTAATTACAGACAGGCCAAGCTCACGTGTCACACAACCTCCCGGCGGAAAGAGCTCTATTTCATTTTGTTGAGGCAGGGACAGATATTATGAGGGTAAGCTTAGGGTGAAT
>Ga0214478_101598_pt1 | contig 11033 bp, 3 predicted proteins | sample M1_20Mar14CPVII9_2_FD_178001 | JGI IMG/M metagenome (GOLD analysis project Ga0214478, IMG submission 178001) | Marine eukaryotic communities from Monterey Bay, California, United States - M1_20Mar14CPVII9sort6BwellD7 | ecosystem: Environmental > Aquatic > Marine > Unclassified | place: USA...
ATGCATATGCTACAGTAGACATTCCCAAGTCCTTACCTATACATGGGATGGCTTTGACAAGCACTGGCAGGAAAATAGAGCACAGCAAGGTAGTGGTTGACACCCAAACGTACGAATCGAATGGCTCAGTTTCCCTCGAAAAGTCGGGATTCTCTTGTCTTTGAGGTGTAGCCTCAGAAATACAAAAGGAAGATGGAGGGCCTTACAAGGATGCTCATGGTTGTTCTTTACCCTTTTTAATACAAAACACTAGTATTAGTGTACAATAAAGAGAGTGGTGTGACAGTTACATGTTTTTTGGTCTTACAATGTCTCATCCCCCAGCCCCCATGCTGGCGCTGGTTGTGCAAACATCATTAAGTGGCTGCAGTTTTGGGATGCAGATCCCTAAAAACATGTCAGAAGTGTTTATCATCCTGTTGTAAACATATGAAATGAGAATTGAGTAATGGCCAATCTCCCCCATGATTGTGTATTGCAATACACAGCCTGTTGTTTGCTAGTTTTTGAGTTTTTTCACAATGATTTGCCAACAAGTGGATCAAAAGTAGGTTAGTATGTCTTTCAAATGTGTTTTGAGTATTTATTATCTTGTTATGTACCTAAATAATGTTGAATGACTATTAAACATGATTCTGTGTGATTGTAAACAACCAGTGCATCTCCATTCTTCTGATTTGTGCCAAATATGGGCGTTTTTTTTGTGTTTTCTTGTTTATTCATGATGCATTTGGACAGTATCAGTCAAACTTGTCATTATAAATAGATTATTGATGTAAAGGAGATCACATTTGAATGTTGGGTCATCTCCTAGATCCAAATATTGAAGGTACTACAGTGGATTTATTGCCAAAAACTCATGTGGTGTGAAGTTTGGGGTGGCATCAAGTATGTTCTTTCTTGTTCATCGAAACAATAATAGTCCGTACAATACGATAATACGAATACATTTATCAATACGTGGGCTATAATTCGACTATTATCGATTTTCGAATGTTGACTGTTGATGATTGATGAAGAGTGATTTGAGATTTGTGATGAAGAGTGAAAGTAGAGTAGGATTGGTTAATGTTTGAAAGTTGGATCATCAAGGTTTATAATATACCATATACATAAATTTATACGCTAATCTTCAGTATATCAGCTTATTCGGTCGACAGAGGATTAAAGCTACTAAATTTCAACCAAAGACTCATTAGTTAAATTGTACTTATACATACTTTGCAAAATCATGACAACAATAAGTGATAAGGCCCTTGACGAGGAGTATGGGCATTTACATCCGCATGCATTCCATTTACAGTTGCCTAAGCATCATAAAACTGATGGGTAAGATATGTATAGACGTGTGCATTTTAAGAAGGTTATCTTTATACAATTCTACATTGTAATAGATGTCTCATAAACGTTAACTCTCATGATTTTGCAGTGGTATACCCTATGCAACAATCGATGCACATCGTAAAGCACGTGCGATTATTAAATTATGTAAGGGTTTAGTATTGAAGGAAGAATTCTTTGTGAACGATGCCCCCACATCCGCCGAGGATACAGAGGTTGATGATGAAAATGGAGTAGATGATGATAATGGACCAACCTCATTATATCAACTCTCCCAACAAGCACAGCGGTTGTATTCTCAATTATCTAAATTTTCAGGATTGCATTACAATGGTGGTATTTCACAAATGGAACGTTGTGAAATGTTCATCAAGGTTATGAATTTGTTATGTGCAACTGTTGAGATTGTCGAGAACAAACAAGTTAATGATGGTAATGTTGTTGAGGAAGGGGTTTCTGCAATGGCTATTGATGATAATAATGATGAAAAATTATCAAAGAGGAGGAAGGTTATTATCCATTATGATAATGTTGGATATATCCTCAATGGAAAAGATACAGCAGCAGCAGCTACTTTACAACAGAACAAACTTGAAAGCACTGAAGAGGCATTAGCTCATCCATTTGCTTTGCCAAGTCCTACACGTCAATCATTATTGAATGTTGCAATTGAATTAATTGGGGGTAAGAAGAATACGTTACGGGGTGTTAGTAACTCGGCAATCATGTTAGATGAAGATGATATGAAGACACGACAGCGATTGATTATTTCGTATCAAGCATTATTAAGGATGTTATTGAGAACAACACCTTACCTTGACGAACACAAGTTAGATGTACCGCCCAAGGAGGCTAATGGTATACGTTCATCTATATTGAAAAAGAGTGTTACGGTGATTCGAGGTTGTCGTCGATTCTTTGATCAGGGAGACGAAGATGATTCCACAGCAAGGCAGTTGTGGTCATCACTCCGTTCAGATGTACAATATCATACACATTCCAACTCCGCCTTTCGTGCATTGATACTTCTTTACCTCTTCCATCCAACAAAATGTTCATTATCATACTATAAAGAAGTAGTGCCAATATGGATGGATTGTTGGAGAAACATTGATCGTTGTCCTGAATGGGACTTCCTATTTATGGTTATGTTTTCAAGGGCAAGAAAGTACCTACCAGCGGATGAAAGTATCTGGACTACATTACATGCTCATTTGTTATCATCTTGTGCGATCTGGTTACAAATTCCTGTTGGTGGTGTATCAAGTGATAAACTCTTTCCAAATGCCAGGGGTGGAGGTTCAAGGAAATTCCCAGCAAGGCTAAAGGTATTCCTTGGTATGAATGGCCGGTATGAAGAGGGAATGGACTTTGTCTCTCGATTGGTCAAGTTATTGATATTCTGCTGTGGTACTGGTAATGTTGATGATGAAGGGATATCATCCGGCACTTCGTCATTATTACGTTTCCTCTCGTACATTACACCATACTTCAATCCGTCTAACTCTGGTCCTTGGACATTCCCAGGAAAGTCCGCGTTTGTATTGTTTTGTCACGTGAATGCTTGTGTTCAATATGAAGTCTTGACGATTTGGGATCTTCATTTGAGCTTAGCTTGCCTTTATTTGATTGTTTTTATAAACCACATGTACTAACAAATGTTACCATCTCCTCTCTTCCATCTTCATAAACCACGACAACGCGCATCTTCCAGTTGGTGCATTCCTGCACTACCTTTCATATGAATTGTGTGCTCGTGTAGGCAAATCATGTGGGTTGAAGGTACTGCAGCGTGATCATACGAATATTGCCGAGAAGTTGATTGACGAGGAGTTATATCTGAAGAAGATCGACCTACACAGTGCAGAAATTGTTGCTTTATTGGATATCATGCTACCTTTATGCCAGCAGGTGAGTTGTTATGTTTTCGATTTGTTAACTTGTATTCTGATATGATTGCTCACCGATACACTTTCACTTCATCATCACTCTATCTAGGCACTGTACTCCAAGAATGCTACTGTTAGTCATGCTGGTGAGACGGCTCTACTTTATCTCTCACAAATCGATCCTGCTCGGTCAACTCCTCCGTTGATAGACTTCTCTCTTCAGGCTCTTGATATCTCGTCAGTCAACCAGACTCATCAAACCCCCGCTGCACTATCAACATTAAGTCGGTTATTACAGCCATCACTACGTGTTAAATCAAGCATATTCCTCAGTAGATTACCAGATTTGTTGCGCTTGACTCTAGCAGGAATAGACGGAAATGATCAGAACAAATCACTAAGAACGTTGGTTTTGTACAGAAATCTTGTCATGTGGATACCAGTTGGTGGAACAATTACATTGCCGTCCATATCTGATGATAATTCAGTTGTAGACAAGGATGGCAATGATGGTACCCTACAGATTGGTAACAAGCTAATGGATGTAAGATATGGTATTGTGGAAACAGACGAGTATAAAGATGCGCTAGCAACGGTATCAAAAAGTTCTATCTTTGCCCAGCATCAGTTAGGAATGGCTATAGATGAAGACGACTCTGCCCTGATGCAAGAGGCTATGATGGCAATGTCAGAATGGTCACTCATGTTTTTGGATCGTATATATGAACTAATGCGGGCAGCAGGTGAACAAGAGAAACTTGGCAAAGGCGGCACAGGAGTTGGTATGCGATCTGGTATGCAAGATATTGCAATGACCAAGAACTTCAGTCGCATACAATATGAAACACTACTTTACTTCTTTGCGGGTATGGACGACAACACTTTTGATACAGCACTGCGTAGTGTTGTAAGGTTCTTTGATGAAGAGACATTGCCCTTTGCTGTCAAGGATGCTAGTCTATTGTGCCGAGCTATATGCTCTACACGGTTTGCTATGGACGAGAATAATAGTGCTGAGGATGTTGTTGATAGAAGCCCCGGATTGGATGCGCTTGTACCGATATTGACTGAAGATTTGGAACATAAATCAAGCAAGTGTGCAATTTATAGAATACGATGTTTAGCGGGGGCTGTACGATACGCAGGATCAACAGTGTTGAAACACAGTGATACCCTTACATCGGTTATATCATTTGCATTATCAAAGACTGAAGATAGAATGCTTTTCAAGACGGGGTGCAAGCTGCTGCGGCATTTATTATCCTCTCAGTGTGAAGAGTATCCAATTGCCCAATGTTACCACCCATGCATGGCAGGTAAAGACGAAGTGCTTGGCAAGTCAGCTCTTTTGCAGGAAAATAACATATTTTGGCATATTCCAAGCTCTGAGCAACTTGACTTCACTGTGAGCCTATTATCACAATTTACATTGCCACGTTGGACCGAGTTAGGCAAACCTGCCACTGATGACAAGGCTAGTGTCAATCTACAACAATGGCGTCAAACTCTACGTGTCCTCCGTTACACGTTGCGAGGTTGCTCAGGTATATTATTAGACGAGGATCCTAATACCATCCTATCTTATTCACAAGACGTCTTTAGTCCTAAGGAAATGACAATTTCAAAGTTGATTCTTTCCTGCTCTGACAAATCGAAGCAAGTGCTAACTGATCTTCGTAAAAGGCTATGCTCAAACTTGATGGATATCATGTGCTTGATTGCAAAGGATACCTCTGATTGCGAGTCAACAACAAACTCAGATGAGAGCTCCAGACAGTACAAGAAGAACGAAGTAGGATCGTTAAGTTCAGATGCAAAGATTTTGAATGAGGTGATTGAATTATCGGAGCTTCTTATTGCTAGACGTGGTGCAAAATACCAATCTAGTAACGGCAAGACGATCTATCGGGGGCAGAAAGAGATATTGACGGACTATACTCTTGCAGACGAAGCAAATATAATCTCACTACAGCTTTCACGATGTAACAATGAGGTTAATACTGGCCTTAATCGTTCCGTGTACAAGGATGGCGAGGATGCAGGTAAAACAGTATCTCGAGCACTTCTTGTAAATAGGCTGCATCTATGCCTTGCCGATATGACGGCCAATGCCTCATCAGAAGTACCTCGGAGACTGAGAAAGCTCAGAGGCGGGGGACCTAATGCAAAGGTACCTCCTAGTCTCTTCTCTTTGGATATTACACTGGAGACACTTCAAGAAAACTTGAGTAGCCAGTCCGCTGCTTCGTCGGATACCTCTCTGGAAATCTATGAAGCGTTAATTGATGGTCTTTTCGCTTTGTCATGCCATCCAAATATAAATGTGAGAGCCGGATCTTTAAGTATTGTCGACTTTGCTTTATCTCGCTTCGGTTGGGTTGTGAAACATAATGACCGCCCTAAGCGGCTACTTGATGCTATATCGCTCAACGATGAAGGTCAGAAGGGTGTGCATGGTATACCCAGTTGTTCCTCACTTGTCAACCAAGTCAACTCTCAAGGTAAACGATCACGATTAGGAGAAGTAGTGAAGAGTGTCATTAAAATCGTGAACTTGCCTAAAGTGCTAAAGGAGTTCCATTGCAATGAAGTCCGTCGCTTTGAGTTGGTCAAGATGCTATGTGGTACACAAAAGTTGTTGCAGCTTGTGCCGCCCGAGGAGGTGGCTAAAATTGTGCACTATGTCAATGAAATCTTCATTTCTTATAGATCAAAGCTTTGCTCTATTCCAAGAAACAACAGATATGATCAGGCAACACATGAAGCATGCTTGTCCTACCTTTTGGGAATACTACAAGAAGGAGGGAGTACTGATTCAAGCGACGTGACCAGGAAGACAGAAGGGGAGGAAGAAGAAGACGCCATAGCCATGCACTGGCGAGATCGATTAGTTGCTGCCTGGTTTGTATTAAAGTTTATTGATGAGATGGATTTGATGATGGGTGATCCCAAGATTGTTGACCAAGTGTGGTCTATCTGCTTTACTATCATCGAAGATGAAGTTGGTCAACCATTACAGCGAGTATCGCTAGGACTACTAGGACGACTTGTTTCACTTGCATTGGTTGATATGTCTCAACCATCCGACAAAACCTCGAAACATCCCGATCTCTCCGCATTGCGTACTTCTTTTATGAATGAGACATTCTGCGAGTCATTTGTAAATGCTCTAGTGTACGATCATCGAGAAGACACTAGTGTTGGAGGTGGTCACAGTGCTCAGTGGTCAAGAGGTATTGAAGAGATTATAAGGGACAGTAGTCTCAATGTTGCTCGTAGAACCCTATTCCCTTTCAATAGAGTTAGCCAGAAGAGCGTCACGTTCAAGCTTAGCCACTCACAGTTGATAGAGACCATTCTATTAGCACTGGGCCACGATAATGCCAAGGCAGCATCAAAGATATTGCTTGGGCATGCAAGAGAATTAGTTGCCTCACCACCCAGTGAAGATCAGCGCAATCAACAGGTGACGTCAGCAGAGATTTGGTCTGGAGTGAGCAGGGCATTGATTCAGTACAGTAGTTCAGATGAAGACAGGACTGAAATCTGGAATACACTGCTACTTCCTTTCCTTGACGAGGCGGTTGTAAAGATGCCAACGAATGTATTGGGCGCTTACTATGATGCTTGTCGATATGCAATCCACCACTTTCCGCCAGGCTACTACTTTCCTCTACTCACTTGGTCTGTGTTGAAGGTTAAGAAATCGTTGTGGCAGCACGAGGTCAATGAGAAAGTGGAAGAGAGTAGTATGGACGATCGGTTCGCTCTTCAAGGAAAGTGGTTATTAATGTTTCAAGCCGTGATCGTTGAACTCGATTATGAAGATGATATTGGTGCAACAACCAAGCCACCTTTCTACCTTGATTTACTAGACGAGACCAAGCCTGACTCGACAACGTCTTCAACTGCAGAGTTAGAATTGGGAAAATCGTGGAAATATGTGAACGACAACCTCACTCCCTGTCTATTGAATGCTATTGGTCACCCGTATGACAAGTGCAGAGATCATATAGCTGCATGCTTGTTTAGAATGTGCTACTGTCATCGCAACTTTATTAACACATATACTGCGTTGGGGGATGTGAATAGTTCAACGAGTGACGACGACGACCCTGGTATTTCAATTATCAAGCAACTAGTCAGCATTCGTGACTCTGACAAGTATTCCTTCAAGGAAAAGAATCGAGCCCTGGGCACAGCTAGAAAGTTCATTGCATTTTGTGTACATTGGGGCGATTCGAAACACGAGTACTCAGACTTCATCATACCTTTGCTACCACTGGCATTTCAATCATTGCAAACTATCGAGGGCGAAGCGTCAGCCGAAGATCGTGGCGGCATTGAAGCAGATTTAGTCAAGGGTTACCGATATGCAATTGCTGACATTAGCACCAATTGTGTAGTAAACTACGGCATCTCTCAAGATATGACAAGAGCCCTTGATGTAGTAAAGGAGATGAGTACACACGATTACTGGCAAATAAGACAAGCCAGTGCACACTTCTTGCGCAACTTTCAGGGTGCACACAAGTTTCTCTTTAATAAAGAGCAAAATGACATTGCCCAGTCTATTGCAATCGCTCTTCTGTCAGATGACCGTCGTGAAGTGTCGGCTGCGGCAACATCGACTTTGACGGGCATCCTGACTATGCTGTCAGAAGCTGCATTAGAGGATCTTGTGACAAAGTATGTCAATATTGCAAACAAGTCCTTGAAGAAGAAGAAACGCAAGAAAGATACAACAAGAGAGTTGTCAACCGAAGAGTCGGAACTATTAGCCACCAAGGAGAAAGCGCGAGCGACAAAGCAGCAACGATCAGTATTCGTACTTTGTGCTGTTGTTATGGGAAGTCCGTACAAGACACCTCCATACATCCCAGTCGCATTGGCCGCGCTATCAAAACACTCATTCGAACAACGTGCCTCGTTGAGTGTTCGAGAAGTCGTGAAGATGGTATGTTCGGAGTTCAAGAAGACACATACTGATAACTGGGAACAGCATCGTGCTCAGTTTACCCAAGAGCAGATCGAGGCTTTGGAAGATGTTGTCAGTACTCCTCATTATTATGCTTAGGTGATCAGACACAGTGTAATAATTATAAAACTAAGCAAGTACATTAGTCCATCTTCCACACTTAGGGCTCACTTTATTTGTCTTTGGGGACCGGACCACCACGAATTGACGATAATTGAAACTTGATATATTGGCTACTGCATAGATGTGACAACATACATACTAGCTTGTACTCCATCATCCTCCTCTCATTGTTTTATGGTAGTATCTAGAGAGATTAGTATATATATATTATCATAGATTATCATCACTGTAGTGCTTCCAACAATTTTGCACAAAATTATCAACACCTCATCAACTAAATATATCGATATGATGAAGAGAATTACAACAGCGGCGACATCTCTCTTACGTCGTCGATATCAATATCAAAGAACCCTTCTAATATCATCATCATGTAGCGGACGGCAGTCTAATATCTCTTTTTCTACTCAACCATCACTAACACATAATTTTGATAATGTTAGCATCAACAATAATAAATTATACTTTTCTTCATTAGCTGCTCAAGATGATTGGGACGATGAAGATGATAACCAACCACCATCACCACCAAAGCAACAGAGCTCTTTATTACTACCAACTCAACATTCACGTAATCTACCTTCACCCGTATGTGGGGCATCAACTCTACGATCAGAAGTTGAATCAATCTTTGATGCCCCACTAGGATCATTAATTGTATATACCAAATCAGAAGTTAGTACAGAATTAAAAAGTGTTGAAGATGAAATGGAAAGTGCATACTTTGCAAGTGATGAGATTGTCCAGCGGGTGGAGTATATAATGAGAGGGTTGAATGCACGTATATCAAAAGATAATAGTTTTGTTAGTAGGAGTTTAAAACAGGGTGTTATGGAATATGATGATGTTGATACTACCAATGTAAATGGTGATGAAGATATGTTGGGAAAGGATGAATGTTTCCGTGCCATGGTCGATTTAATCCAACGTATGACCGCAGAGGGAGATACTTATGCTGAGTTACGTACTAGAGTTAGGAGTCAATTGTTAGATCCTTCTTCAGTAGATGAAAGCAGTAGTTCGAGCAGTAGTAGTGACAGTAGTAGTGATAGTGACAATGAAGGGGCAGCCGAGTTGAATGAACAGCAGCTTGAGGATGCGGGTGATAAATCATTCAACAGATGGGAAGAAGAGATGACGGCGAATATGAAGAAGGCTGGGTTTTCTAATAAAAAGACTGCAGGGTTAGACAAGGGCATTGATGATACACTTGATGATACCACAACACCCAAAAGGAATCAAGAGGAGTATCAATTTGGTTCAAATCCAGGTCTTACTACTCACATGTATGATTTAATATTGGACAGCTTAGCATGTCTCTGTCAAGAACATTCCAAGGACTCATCCTTTGCCAACTTGGTTGATATCATGCCAGAAGATGAAGGATCACCACCAGAACTTGCCAAGGCAATGTTAGATACTGTCTTAAGCCGACATTGGATGGATGGCGGAGATATTGGCGTCGGGAATGGAGGAGCAGATAATCCCTTTGGTAAAGTTGGTGAAGGTATAGGAATCGCCAGCGGAACTGGGGCAGGAAACCTTGCCACACTAGACTTGTTCTCGAGGAACTTTGATGAACGAACAACACCCACCTCAATGACATTTAATGCCGTCCTTCGTATTGCTGCCAACTTCGACCCCGTGGCATACGCAGAGGCTGTTGAAAATGCCAAGGTACTTGGTGGTGATATGGGTAACACATCTTCAATGAATACAGATCAGGAACAGGAACGCTTGCGAGATGTCACCATCGATGCGGCACTCTCCACATACTCTCGAATGCATGACTGTTCTGCTCTTACATTGCGTACACTTAAGAACTCGACCAAGTTGGCCACAGCTCGTTCATCATTAAAACGGCAGGCAAAGCTATTGACTGATAACTTCAAAGGCAAACGCAAGAATGATGTTATAAGTGGAAGGAATTCAGCCACATATGCTTACTTGATACAGACCATTTCGAATTGTATCCCTCCCAGTTTATCAAGAGGAAACATGGCATTTGCATTATATCATAAGGGATGTGTCGAGGAGGGTGTTATGGACACCAATGTAATTAATGCGATGAGAAGTGTTGGAGGATATGGAGCTGAAGATGATACCGAGAGTATTGGCGAAGAAAGTGGTAGTGAAGATGAATCGCTGGCTCCACCACCCATTAGTAATGGTGCACTCTTTGACTCATTTATGCAAAAGGAACTGGGAAACGGAGTGGCAGTTGCAATGGATAAGGGGAGGAATATGAGACAAGATAGGAACTATAAGCTACGGCGTCATAATGATTGGGATGATACTTATTGATAATGAGGATAATGCGATACTTGAAAAGGTGTAATAAAAATCAAATCTAATCAGATGTACTACTTCTTATGAAGAATACTCAATAATTCTGGCATATTTATTGTTATGATGCCATCAGTCGACTAGGTATCGATCGTCCTACATAAAAACTCACAGTAACTCTCATCTTTTATTGAGTTCTCTAATGAAAACTCACTAAAACTAATTCATCATAATTCATAATTAATAAATAGAATGTACAATAGTGTTACGCACGTCCTCCGGAAAATTAATATTTCTACATTTGGACCTTCGCGGGAGCTAGAATGGAAAATATTTTTTTCTTGATATCGACTGCCATACCTCATCATTCGATGTATGATTACTCGACAACTAGAGGTCGTTATAAGATGAACGAT
>Ga0214478_101601_pt1 | contig 11026 bp, 5 predicted proteins | sample M1_20Mar14CPVII9_2_FD_178001 | JGI IMG/M metagenome (GOLD analysis project Ga0214478, IMG submission 178001) | Marine eukaryotic communities from Monterey Bay, California, United States - M1_20Mar14CPVII9sort6BwellD7 | ecosystem: Environmental > Aquatic > Marine > Unclassified | place: USA...
ATACTTATTGTCTAAACTACTATCACCGGCAGTGAATATTAATGCATCAGAATTGGACCGTAATAGTGGATAGAGTGTTTGTAAGTGGTGTACCTTGTGCCCATGATATTCGTTGTAGAAACTCGAACTTGATATCTTTGTCATAATGAATGTGTTGATTATGAATACATAAGTAGATGTTTTTTTATTGAGTGGTATCTTCACTGGCTATTATGTACAATGCTACGATGATCTCAAGTACCGAAAATGACGATGCCTTTCGATTTGCCTTAATATGTAAATTTGGAGATTGGAGAGCTATCACTCTCTATGCCGATCGATACAACTACTTATCCGAACATTCACATCAAATATAGCGTTTTGGGGATTAAGTGCAAAATAATCCTAATATAGGCCATTTTTAAGTGCACTTAAGTGCTTGGTACATTTCTACGTAGACCCCTACGTGAGTACCGCTTGTGTCACATCAACTAGTAAGCTACATACAAACTGAGTACCACTTAGTACCGCTTATGTCACATCTGGCTATGGAGACTAGCCCTCTCTTGAGATAAGTTTGGGGTCATACCATATTTCATAATTGGTGTCTTTTTATTGCATTTTTGGATAGCTCTTGATAAGTACATCTATTTAGATCATTGCATGATTGCATAATTCTCAATATTGGCCAATATATGGCCGATTTAGTCCATAAAAGCCAACTCTACATCACTTAAATCACCTTAGTTTATTCCCATAAAGGCCCAAACTGCCACTTAAATGCACTTAAATGAAGTCCAATATGGCGCTTTTTAAGTGCACTTAATCCCCAAAACGCTAATCAAATAGCCAATATGCCTATTGTGTGCAGCCACAGATTGCTCGTTGGTATCCTTATACTCTCATAACTAGCTTTTTATTGTGCAGACACAGCGAGCGTACTGCGAATCAGCTTATGTACAGCTACTGTATCCAAATTTGACATCAGTGTTCTCATTTTCTGGGATTGCTATCCCACATCGGTATCCCCGTTGCAAGAATAAAAGTGTGGACGACGGCGCCGCATCAATGATGGGGAAGAGACGCCAGCTACGCTGTGTCTGATTTTTTCAACAATACGAGTAGTATTGGAGTATTAGTACTAACAAACGACGGCGAAAGAAAGGCCTACAGTTATTAGATCTACCTGATAGTGCACTGGCACATGTGGCAAGTTATCTATCCAATGTATCTCGGGCGTTATTTGCAATATCGTCACCATCTGCAATAAAATCAAGCAGCTAAAAATATTAACAGAACATATGTACGGGTGATTGAGTATTGAAGGTATTATATTGAGCCGATATATACAAGCTGGTAATAACGATCTATACACAATGTCATCAAAACTTTCTACACCAAAGCATCTGAGGTGTGGAACTAATGTCAACAATGTAGAAGCAAATTGCAATACATCAAACACAAACATAGACTTACCTCTATTACCAGACGAGGCCCTCGACAATATTATATCATACAGTCTACCACAAAAAGAATGCCATGTATGGGAGTGGATTGGTAAACTTAGTCAAACCTGCCGTTCACTCAGACGTATTTCTCAATCATATGCACCAACTCGGATAGTATTGAAGGACTTTGAATGGTATTGCCCAATTAGTGGTAGGGAGAGATTTGACGCTCGAATAGGATTCCTTAGATCTTTTCGTGATTGTAGTTGGAAACGACAAAGTTTGAAAGAGTTTCATGTTAATCCTTCATCTGTTCTTAGAAGTAGTGGAGATGCATTATTGGCGTGCAATGATATACAGGTTTTACTTCGGACACTCATCACAACACCATCATCTTTCCCGAAACTTGAATGGTTAGATATTGAATTACAATCTGATGATGTCTACGATTATAATTTGATTGATGCAGAGTCTCTTCCGCTTATACCAGATGCGTTACCAGCTCTCCAAAAGCTTTGTCTATGTAAATGCTTCGAAGATGGCGAGGAAGAGTTTAACAACAACACCCCCTTCAGTTTGACACAAATCTTCTTGAGTTTGCATACACCTTTGACTTCATTATCTATTTGTGGACCAATGTGGATGACTGATGCCCATGTTGAGGCTATCATGCCCATTATTGGGGAGAACTTAGTACGTCTTGAACTCGTGAGCTGTGTAGCTTACAATGAACCTTTTGGAACGGAAACACGGCTTTCCGACAACAGCCTAGTTTCTATTGCTCAACATTGCAAACAGCTAAAGTCATTCTCAATGGTCGACTCAGAGATTACAAAGTTGGGTCTTGGATGGGTATTAAGTGCAAATACAGGCATCACTACCCTGAATCTATCAGCCAGTACACGTCTTTGGACTCCTGATGACAGTGCGTTTGATATTATATCCAAGTACTTGCCACGGTTAAAAGAGATTCGCAATTACTGGCCTGGAGGAAGAGGGAGACGGGATTGGTTCACCGACGATGGCCTAATTGCCTTAGTGAATGCCCAAGAGAAGGAGTCGGGTGGTTCGGGTATCTTTCTCAAACTTATTGGTGTATCCAATTACGATATGTTGTTTGTGTCAAAGCTTACCATCAGAGGAATGAAGTATGTCATTGAAAAAGGTGTGAGAGAAATTGAAATAGACGAGTGCAAAGTATATCCCGGCGATTTTTTGCAAGAAAGTAAAACTCTCCAAGGCTCAATTGTAAACTTGGGCTCTGATGTAAAGCTTTATCAACCGCATTATGTTCATTATATCGACGGTAGCCTTTATGAACGTGAAGCTGTCAAATATTAAGCAGATATAAAGATTGCATATCGCGTTGAAACATATCCAGGGATTCATATTTTATTTTTAACTTTTGTTATGATAGTTACGTGTATCTTTCGATATCCTTTTGATATCCTCACAGGGAATGGATGGAAGGAGACCAATCCACACAATACATTGCATATAATGCTGAAGACTGATAACCAATCTAACCATACATAATGGTGAGAGAACTCCTCCTCTCTCCTGCTTTAGTAGAGGTATCTTTTAACATTTGTGTTAAGTACTGAATTTCGAATATTGAGAACTTATATATGGATACTTCGATATATCGACAATAAGTATCTGCAATAGTTCCATACCTGAGCTTATACTTTTGACGCAACATGCCTGCGTAAATAGGGGATGCTTTATGCTAATGATGTTGATGTTTTTTACTAAAAAGTTTTCATGCACATATGAAAAACTCTAGAAGGTGAAAATGAAAGTGCATGTCATCATGTGCTTCTTTCTTAGAGGCAATTTATGTGCATCTACTATCTCTTCACTCTTTCCCTCAAAGCCTCAGCCACATACATACCCCCCGATGAAGCTTGCCAGTAGTATTCATAGGATCGGCTTGCCCTCTGTAAATGTGTATTAGCTAGCTAAATTGGCATGAAGAATTGCATTTGGGAGTTTCAAGTATAGAGGAGTTGGATATCCTCTTATACTCTCATAAAAATTGGGTATGGCATATCATATCATTTACCTAGTATTAGATTCGTGTCGTCTTGAACTACTACACAACCATATTACCAGAGCTCCTGATATTAATATACTTCAAAACATTGAAATTATTATTAAAGAGAGATCGATCTAAGCTTCATCCAGTTGTTGCAATAGGATACTAACATATTATATAAGAGATACACACAAGATGTATTCCAACTACAAACCCTCTTCTTCAATCCCCAATACTAATAATAGATGGGGACAGCAACCACAACCAGCTACTGTAAATGTGAACAATACAGATTTATCAAATATATTATCATTTGTCGGTGGTGTACAAGCTCAGCAAGTTCATCAACAACCATCAGAAAATGATAATCTAAAACAGACATCAAATCCCAATTATGTACATCCAGATGCACAACATGCCGATGCGGTATTACGTGCTAAAGCAATTGCGGCACATATGAAGGCTAGACAAATAGCTGCTGGATTTCAAGGTCATCCTCCGGTGGTACATCACGATAGTATGATGAAAGCTTCTACTTCGTATTCAAGTTTGATGGCAGATAATAATACTCCGGCTATTGGCAATAATAATACAGATTCCAATACTACTGCAATGAATACTGCTGCTAATTCATGGTCATTACCAGATAGTTTACCACCAACTTTGAATACATTAGATAATAGATATAAGGCACCTCCCTCTTCTCAGCCTTTACTACCACCAACTCAAGGCGCTGCTACTTTACCTTCCACAATGGCAACACAAAGAATGTCAAATGAAGATTGGCAGGCTATACATAAACAGCAGCAACAACATATAGACGAGCTAAGAATGTTAAACATGGATGGATCCAAACAACCAATACTACCTCCGACATCACAAAAGTTGGGTAAATTCCATCCCTTGAAAGAAGAAGATAGTGATGAGGCATCATTATTCAGTGATACTGATAATGAACACAAGAGAAGAGATGAACATTTGGAGGAGTTGCACAAGTTGAATATGGATGGATCACCTAATTCTGCTAAAACGATACTCAAGAAACTACCACAGGATGGAGATGAGAAGAAGGAAGAAGAGGAAATTGTAGAATCAGATGATGAATCATTATTCGGAAGTAGTTCCTCCTCTGATAATGATGAAGATGAAGTGTTTGGTCAGGAATCATCACATGTTCAACATGAGGTTATGGGAAAGTTGCAAGGTGTTGATTTACCCCTTAAGTCAGGGGATGATAAAGCAACTACTAAAGAAGCACCGTCGAGGAGGGGTAAGGATGTTGCTAGTTTGCAACGCCGGGGAGTTACCCAGCCGTCAAGTGAAGCTACAAAGAAGATTCCTATATTCAATCCCCCAACCTTAAAGGGGGGCGAATCAGAAGATGACGACGCAAGTTCCGATGATGGATCAGGCAGCAGTAAGAAATCAGGAGGTCTATTGGGTGGATTACTAAGCAAGGTCGGATCCAAAGACAAGGCTCAAAACAAGTTGTATAGAGAGAATACAAAGAAGATTAAATATCGTGATACAACTGTCAAGGATCTAACTCCTGATAACAGCAATAGAAGTAGTGAAAAGGAGAAGAAGTTGCAAAAGTTTCTTTTGAAACAACGGGAGACTGATGCAATGTCGGGAAAGACTATTGTCGAGTTGTATTCAACACCATCATCATCAACTACAAAGGCCGTACCTAACACGGACACTGCACCAACATCTACAAAGAAGAAGAAGCCAACCACCACTAATAACGATTGGCAATACTCCTCTCAAGAAACAAAGTGGAATAAAAACTATAATATTATACAACAGTACATATCCAAACATGGCAATACCAACATACCCGAAGGTCATTCATTACACAAATGGGTACAATCGCAACGCAATATATGTCTACGATGGATAGCCGGTGTTAACAAGAATGAAGAATTGATTGGTAGTCATTTACAACGATATGTACATGTCTATAAACTTCACTCGATTAACTTTGATTGGGGTAATACTGTTGATAGAAGAGTGTTACATGATGTACTTGCCGTGGTGGATATGAATTTAAGTCCAGTACAGCGGGAGACATTGTTCCCCAAGAAGACAAAGACGAAGTTGCCAAAGCAGAATGTTAGTCTTAAAAAGAGAAGGTTGGTCAAGAGTGGGTCGGTGTTTGATTCTATATCGTCCAAGCGTAAACAAGAACGTGATGACACTCGTCATCAAGGAAAGAGGTTGGCTAGGAACGTCACTGATCACAATTCAAGTGATGAGGGTGGCGGCAGTGCAAAGAAGAGACCTCGAGATGAAGATATCATCGACTTTACAGATGATATTGATTCTGAGAGTATATCTTGGAATGACCACACGAAGAAACCGAAGAAGAGACGTAAGGCTGCTTTTAATAATATGCCTGCTAATCAATGGGTAAACCTGATCATAAAGTCCAAGGAACGTCATTCATCAAAAAGGGTTACACCTCCTTCTTCTGAATCTAAAACATCTTCTTCGAACAAGTGCTGGTCTAACCTAGTCAAGGCCGGAGATGAGGAGGAATCCATTGATCTATCCGCTCTTGTCCGATCCAAGATTGTTGAGGAACAGCTACAGAATAGTATCAAGGAGGCGGCTGCCAAAGCATCGTCGGAGGAAATGATGACCATTAGTGAATTGAAGAAATCAAAAGAAGTATTCAAGGAGGCGGCCAAGGCAACATCACCCGAGAAGTCAATTATATCGGCATCAAAAGAACCTCTTCGAGTATTAAAGAATGGGAAGAAAATATATGCAGCTTTTTGGAAGACATCTGCAAGGTCTGGTCGACCTACATTCTATCCAGGTGTTGTGGCATCTTCCAAGGTAGTAGTCAAGGGAGGAGAATCTACTGTCCTATATAATATTGACTACGACGATGGGGATAAAGGCAAAGATATTGATGGTAAATTGGTCAAGACAAGAAAGACATACCTTAGGAAGAATCTCAAGCCATTTCTTGCGGCAGGAGACAAGGTTTACGCTGTGTGGTGGGAGGATGAGAAGAGAGATAAGGCTGCAACATGGCACCCTGGCGTAGTCAAGAGTGTTGTAGAATTCTCACATGGTGGAGAGTATGGCCCAATTAGAAAGTATGACGTTGCCTTTGATGATGGTGATGAGTTGGACTCGATTGAGGATTACTTTGTCATGGACAAGAAGGATTACCTCATCTCCGTTCGCAAGGAGGATGGAGAATGGATGGGTGTTGAGAATCGACTAGAAAAGTCATCTATAGATAACTGGGAGAAGTATGCTGGTCTTTGGGTATCAACAATTGATGGAGAAGAGCAGCTGTTTGGTCAATTGTCAGGTAAGTTGTTTATATGTGATTGTGATCATGACAGGACAGAATAGTTTTCTCATTGAATGAGACTCACACTTTATGTTGCTCTTCTATAGATGCTTTAAGAGCTTATGACAAGTATACCGTCCGCCGCAAGGGAGTCAAGACTAAGGAGAAGAACCTCAATCTTCCAGAAGAATGGGCTTTTCCTACACCATTCGGGATATGTCCTCCTGTTCATATAGGAGGCAATGACGATGACAGTACTTGTTACTCGTCTCCCGAGGCCGGCTCCAAGAAGAATAGACGAAAGAGGGAAGATCCTGAAGTAATCGACTTGGTCGAACCATCCACCACTGAAACAAAGTCGGCATCCCCTTCATCTGCCGATGCAACACTAGAAACCAAAGAATGTGGGGATTGCAATAAGGCCAAGCCAAAGCGAAAGTTCAGCGAACGGGAATGGGCAAAGGAAGATGATGGTAATCGGCAGTGTGAGAAATGTGTTAAGCTTGACATGTTGTTAGCAAAGCACCGCGAACAAAACGTTCTTCCGACAACAAAAGAGCAAGTGGCAACTACTAAGGCACAAGCAGCAGCAAAAGAAGAAGACAGTCATCCAGTATTGGGACATTCTAGATCATCTACCAAAGCTATTCTTAATCTTATGGACAGTACCGGCACCGACAAGAGTGAAGCTGCAGCGCCCCCTGCTAAGGCTAAGGCCGTCCATAAGTCCAAACCTCAAGCTAAACGTTCATCCTCATCCAAGCTAGCCCCACCACTGACTAACAAAGAGTCAAAGATCTCAGTTTTACCAGCATCCGAGTTTGGAGAGGGCTGGAAGGTTCGGAAAGTGCCTCGTTCGAATGGCACACATACGGATTCTTACTATTATTCCCCAATCATGGGCTACAAATTTAGATCAAAAGCTGAGGTTGGACGTTTTCTTGAACATCTCGAGGAGGCAAATGGAGATGAATCAATAGCAATCGATATGTATAAGGGATCAAAGAAGAAGGGACCAAGCAAGAAGAGGCAAGCATCATCATCACAACAAAGTAATGTACCTCCGAAGAAGGCTAGGCGTCCTTCGGTCACGATAGCATACATTGAACCATCTCAAAGTTCTGGAAGTTCTGAAGATTCAATGGATAAGGGGGAAACAATAAAGACGGTAACCAAGTCAAGTTCAGATGAGTCAACTACTCAATACATTAAACCAACAATCAAGAAAGGCGAGAAGATCTATGCTGTTTGGTCTGGACCTGATGGTAAAGGGGAAGTTTGGTACCCTGGACGAACTTGGGACAGTAAAGAAGAACCAAGTCGCGAAGGCTATGGACCTATTAGGAAGTATGATATAGTATTCGATGACGGTGATATGGAGCCTGATGTCGATGAGATTTGGGTATCTAAGAAGTCAGAGTATGAGGTAAGCATTGCAAAGCCAGAAGATACATGGATCGGTGTTACCAATGTACGATTCGAGTATAGCAATGATGATTATGCTCGATTGATAGGTTGGTACAAGACTACTGTAGGGGATGTGACTCGAGTCTATACATCACTACGGAGTGCTTTAAGGGCATATGACAAGTTCATTATCGAAAGTAAAGGCAAAGACAAAGTTTCAGCGAAAGAATTGAACTTTCCAGAGGAGCACTTATGAAGTAGTAGGCATTTTAAGCTTAAGTATCGACTCACTGGTCAGAACAGTACCATAATGTATTCTCTCATACACTAGATTGCCACCACCAATCAATCACAGCTCTCACCAACATAGCAAGAGGAAAGTTGGGAGTAAGTGGCGATGATCTAGGATACCCCTTAAGGTTCCTCCCCTTTTATCTGACCTCCATGACAAAAAGCAAGAGCAGAACATATTATTCAGGACGGCAGAGGGAGATTACTGTGTTCTAATAGGCGAATAGATTTGCAAGATTACCGTAAAGTGTTATCAAAGATTCAAGTCTTTGATTGTTTGTCCATAAATTCAAGATTAACAAAATAATCACCAAAGAAACTTCTTGACTTTGATACATCAACACAATAAAATGGGTTCGTCGTCATCAAAACAAACTTCAACAGGTACTCTTACAAGCAATGCTCCAAAACCATTAGAGAATGCCATCGACAAACAAAAATTGCCATCATTGAATAGGGAAAAAGTACTTGGAGCTAGAGTACCAGCTTCTGTTCAAGGTGTAACAAATGGTAAACAATTACTAACAATAAATTTTGATGGGAAAGAGCATAAAGTGACAATACCGCCAGGTCTAAAAGCAGGAGATGCATTCAAGTTTAATGTGAATTATGCCGAAAGTGACAAGGTATTTACTTCTACACTCCCTTGTCTACCAGGTATGGAAATTGTCGAAGCAAAGCCTATGATATTTGGTAGTGTATCATTGAGTCATCAAGGAGGTCATATGGGGGCTGGTAACGTCTCCGAATTAATGAATGATGCAAAGGAAAAATTAATAGAACAATGTATGAAAGTAAATTGCAATGCAGTGCTTGGAATAAGCTTTACTGTTACAAACGATAGTAGCGGAGAACATGGAAGGTACAAGGTAGTTCTAGTGACATGTTGTGGCACACCCTGTGTTGTTCAGAGTTTGGAGGAAAGAAATGCATCAACTAGTATCAGTGGTAGTAGAGTTGTTGCCTCATCGCTGCCGGTATCTCCCTCTGCTCCCTACATACCCACAGTTGTGGCCGAATCAATATGACCGAGTATATTTATATGTACGAATAGATAGGATAGTGTAGTTTAACATCTTTTAAGTGTCTACTATTCTTGTATAACTGGTTGAGTAGATATTGCAATCTTCTTATCCTGACCATTATCATTCTCTCGAGTTAATCCCATCGGTGTAGATATACATGATATCAAATCATCATCCATATTAGTATTGAATGCTAGTGTATCCGGAGGAGTCCAACCTGGATCACCGGGTTGTAATGGCTGCTTCTTCTCTTCTTGAGTAGTAGTGTTGTAGGATTGATCACGAATCTTCTTGAGGTATATTTCCACATCAGGGTTAGATTGTACCTCCCTGACTTCTTGATCGGCTTCCTCGGCCTCCTTAGTGGCAGTAGCTGTCTTGTCTTGTACTTGCTGAAGAATAGTAACAGGTAGTGATTGAGCAGTACCATCATCCTCCTCCTCTGGTGATACCAACCGTATACATTGACTCCATTGATTCTTCTTGATTATCTTGGTACAGCCTGCATTACTTAAGACAAATGTCATAGACTCTTCTACCTCTTCTCCTTGTTGTAGCTGTGGTGGTCTTGTAAGTCTACCAGGTATGGAAATTGTCGAAGCAAAGCCTATGATATTTGGTAGTGTATCATTGAGTCATCAAGGAGGTCATATGGGGGCTGGTAACGTCTCCGAATTAATGAATGATGCAAAGGAAAAATTAATAGAACAATGTATGAAAGTAAATTGCAATGCAGTGCTTGGAATAAGCTTTACTGTTACAAACGATAGTAGCGGAGAACATGGAAGGTACAAGGTAGTTCTAGTGACATGTTGTGGCACACCCTGTGTTGTTCAGAGTTTGGAGGAAAGAAATGCATCAACTAGTATCAGTGGTAGTAGAGTTGTTGCCTCATCGCTGCCGGTATCTCCCTCTGCTCCCTACATACCCACAGTTGTGGCCGAATCAATATGACCGAGTATATTTATATGTACGAATAGATAGGATAGTGTAGTTTAACATCTTTTAAGTGTCTACTATTCTTGTATAACTGGTTGAGTAGATATTGCAATCTTCTTATCCTGACCATTATCATTCTCTCGAGTTAATCCCATCGGTGTAGATATACATGATATCAAATCATCATCCATATTAGTATTGAATGCTAGTGTATCCGGAGGAGTCCAACCTGGATCACCGGGTTGTAATGGCTGCTTCTTCTCTTCTTGAGTAGTAGTGTTGTAGGATTGATCACGAATCTTCTTGAGGTATATTTCCACATCAGGGTTAGATTGTACCTCCCTGACTTCTTGATCGGCTTCCTCGGCCTCCTTAGTGGCAGTAGCTGTCTTGTCTTGTACTTGCTGAAGAATAGTAACAGGTAGTGATTGAGCAGTACCATCATCCTCCTCCTCTGGTGATACCAACCGTATACATTGACTCCATTGATTCTTCTTGATTATCTTGGTACAGCCTGCATTACTTAAGACAAATGTCATAGACTCTTCTACCTCTTCTCCTTGTTGTAGCTGTGGTGGTCTTGTAA
>Ga0214478_101602_pt1 | contig 11018 bp, 10 predicted proteins | sample M1_20Mar14CPVII9_2_FD_178001 | JGI IMG/M metagenome (GOLD analysis project Ga0214478, IMG submission 178001) | Marine eukaryotic communities from Monterey Bay, California, United States - M1_20Mar14CPVII9sort6BwellD7 | ecosystem: Environmental > Aquatic > Marine > Unclassified | place: USA...
AATTTCAATCAAATCCCCCACTTTACACTTCCTGATGAGGTACACCCATTACCTCGGCAGCCACTGGTACTTCTACCTCATGCTGTACCTGATATTGCTCCATCATCGGCTCATCATTCAATGAACCAGGTGCTAGTTGCCAATCAAATCCAACAGCCTCGAGCTTCTGAACCCTAACAGGATCCAACTTGGACTTCTTCCCCTCCGAGTACAACTTGTATTGTTGCCTTTGCGACTGAACCCACTTGCCAAGACGCAAATCAGCCTTGTACTTCAATGGCACACGAGCATTACCGTACCTATTCTTATACTCAGTTAACATGACGTACTGATCATCCCAATTGCGGTTACATTCGTAGTAGCCCATGACATTGAATTGGAATCCCATTGCACTGAGTTGATTGAACCTATCCGCCATTTCCGGCGAAACCTCTTGATCTCCTGACTTCCACTGTTTGTACATATCACTAATCTCTGCGGCCCACGCACCCAGGTTTGAGCAGTGTTTGTAGTTGTGATCAATGTTCAAGTGACCAGTATCGTGTTGGAAACTTTCCAATTGTTGAATACGCTTCTCGAATGGAATTCCGGGGATGTGATTGTTAGTATTCCCAGCGGCTGTTGGTCGGCCACGACGAGAGGGTCCCTTGAACTCAAAGTTAATACTCCTCAACCTCTCAACCCTCTCTGCATTGAGTTTGGAGTGTGTTCCCTTCTCATACGCTGTAGCGTGTGAAAGAGGAGAATAATATGAAATATGTTAGAACATGTTGTGTCTTCCGCAAAATATCACAAAAACAACTATCAAACTTACCCCTATACTCATTGTGAAGACGAGTCACCCACTTGGCAAAGCGGAATTGCTCCATCTCCTGAGGATTCAAACCAGTTCCTGCACCATCGGATGAGACTGGAGCTTGTACATCATACGTACCATAAGTTGCATGATACTCCTGAAGCTGTTGAAAACGATCATTCCAACTCACGGCGACACTATCACGAATGTCAAACTTGTACCCAATGGACTCCATACGCGGTGCCTTCTTGGACATGAATCTGGTATCACGTTTGCCATACAAGGTACGCTGGTTGTGCACCCATTCACCAAGGCCACAGTTACGTGGGACCTTGAAGTTACCATTCTCTTGATAATACTCTTGTAAGTCGGAGAGACGTTCATCCCATGATTTAGGCTTGGCCTTGGGCTTAGCCATTGACCACGCGAAACCAATTTCATCAAGACGCCGTACACGTTCAGCGGTAAGGTACTTGGAGGTAATACCCGGATTAAGAGGAGGTGGGCCCTCGGCACCACCCTCTTCATTACCAAGCGCCCATTCCATGGCGGCATCTCCTCCAGCCTTGTCATATGCCTTCTTCTTCGTACGTAATCCTGACACCCATCCACCCAACTGAATATCCTGTTGATACTTGACAGGAACATTAGGATGGCCGTGCTCGTCCTTAAATGCAACGAGCTTAGCAAACATGACTTCAAAGTCGAGAGGCTCCCAATGAGCCTGTCGTTTACGCTCACTAGCCTCCTCCTTGAGCTTGGCCCTGAGTTTCTTTTGGACTTGATGATCAGCAGATGCTAGGATGGTCATTTCATTAACTAACGATTCCTCCAATAAGGGATATGGACTTTGACCTGCACGTCCATCTGCCGTCTTCTTCTGTGGACCAACATTCTTGAACGTGCTTTCCAATTTGAGTACTAATCCCTGTAAGCTGGTGGAGGTTAATCCGGCCTTTGCCAAACCACGTCGTCCTGCATCGGTAGTTTCCATCTCAGTAACTTGATCTGCTAACCATGAGAAGTAATTATGGATCTCATTATGTAATGCATTACGTTCATTATTAGCTAGAATAGTATTGGGTAGGCCAGCTCCACCTTTCTTCTTGTACGAAGCGGCAAGTCCGGCGGGAGTTGCCTTACCCATAACTGTGGCACTACGAGCAACAGCCGCACTCATACTGGGTTGGATAGCAACACTAACAACCTCGGGAGGGATATCTAATGCATTCTGTGCATGTGGACTCCAGTGAGGAAAACCACTAACATTCCCCAATACATCACAATCGACATATGGAAAGGCATGAGGATACTTATTAACCCAATTCGACTTCGACGAATATGGAATAAATTGCATATTTTCACGGGTAAATCCATATTGTTCCAAATGATTAATTGCCACATCAACTAAGGCAAAGTTGGCAATCCATGAGAATGATTGTTCTTCACGTCCACCGTTGGCAGATGTTGAAATGCGTAAACCGTGGAGAATTCCACTGCATGGTTGTTTATCGAATTGATTCTTCCGTAAGTCAGACTTGTATATGAATGTTGACTTTCCCACCTAATGATATATCGATGTGTAAGCAAGGGATGAGAGTGAGAGAGTGAGTATTTATTGATTTTGTGAAGAAAAGGTGCATATGATGTGAGCAATAATCATAAATCAATACGTGTCTGTGGAGCAATCTCCACCACAACTACACCACACCCTATCCTTAACAATCAATAAATGTATACTAAACATTACCACAATCCAACTCTGCCTAAATAATTCGTACACAATATACAACAACACTACATATTTTGATTTATTGATAACCTACCGCCACTCAGCCAACACCTCAAAATAAAACAAAACTTAAGCAGCCTCCGATAATTAGCCTATAATACATATAGTTTACCAATACGCTTACCTTAGGCGGTGGATTAAGAGGAGGTTGTGGTGGTGCAAGTTGTGGCGGATTGGGTTGGGGTAACGATGTCATGATGGGGTAATTATTTGAATTATTGTGGTGGGTAGTTCTGAAGGGTAAAATGGTGAATGGTGGATTTAGAAGTGAGTGTTTGATAATTAAAAAATATCCCGCACACAAAGCACAATAATAATAGAATATTCCACCTTCTATCAGTTTATACCTTACCTTTTATTAAAATAGCAACAGCACGTCTATTATTTGTAGTCAACATCAACAAAGCAGAAAATATTCGATTATTCGATGTAATTTAATAGGGAGTCCAGAGTATAAATGAGACGATAGCTAGTAGGCAATTGGCGTTATTAGTTGTTGGCAATTAGTAATCTACTTGTGCTCTCTGGTACTTCTAAGTATATGATAGTGGTGATATACAACTGTAGTATTGGTATCTCTTATCAGTTAGACACATACAAGAAGTCGCAACTCATCCACGCCACCAACACAATATTGTACCCTGCCTCTTTGCTTTGCAAAACAGTATTAGTAATATCATGGTCACCAACAATCAAACAAAACTCCATAATAGTAGTAGACGAGGTAAAAAGCAGAAACAACAAACCACAACAATATCAACAAAAGAAGGTAACCTAGTTATAGATGCAAAGTATAAAAAAGAGGCTATTGCAACAATCCGCAAATTAGATAGAGCAAAACGTAGAGTTAGTTTATTCAATAAGATTGCTGTATTAGTGGCTTTTATATGTGTTGGTAATAATGCATATACTATACTAAACAATCGTCATCGTAAAAAGTATGGTGTTAATGGTGGTTTTTTGATAGTTATGAGTGAGGCATTCCGATCCATCAACTTATTGCAAAGGAGTAATATCAAAGAGTGGGGTTTGTTTGGTTCTTCTACTGCCACTGCAAAGTATGTTATACCAAGAGACACGTTGCAAAGTTTTGGTCGATATCCAAATCTACTCAATATCACGGAAAGTATGAGAAGTGAATATCATCCTATTGTGAAGTTACCAGTACGGAAAATGAAGAAGGGTGGTGTGAAAGTTGGTGAGGATGGCACCTGTGTTGATCAGCAGGGAGTAGATCATCAAACTAACAAAAAGTTTTGGTCATTTAATAGGAAGAAGAACAAACAGCATTCATCCACTTGTATGCCATCTCTAAAAATGATCGAAACATATGATTACATAGTTCAAGATTTTCAGAATAAAGATGAAAACAAGATATCACTCGAGGGTGGAAAGAAAGTACCACAGTTATTATCATCCAAAGAAGAGGCAATAGAGTATGCCAAACATCAAAAAGCATCAAAACGATATGATGTAGGTAGATATGATGAAGATCGACGGGGTATGTACACCTCTGATTTATTCGGCAGTGGTGATGACGATGATGAGAGTAGTAGTAGTAGTAGTAGTAGTAGTAGTAGTAGTAGTAGTAGTAGTAGTAGTAGTAGTAGACGAACTGTTCACGTCGGTCTTGATATAGGAGCCCCAGTAAACACCAATGTATACTCCTTCACTGAAGGCGAGATACATTCAGTAGGGTATAATTCAGATTTGGGTGATTATGGACATGTAATTGTTATTGCTCATACTCTTCAGAATGGGAAGATAGTGTATGCATTATATGGTCATCTATCGAAAAAGAGTATAGTAGGAAAGTTTGTTGGACAGGCCATTAAACGAGGACAACACATTGGAAGCCTGGGAAATACTGCCGAGAATGGTGGATGGACAGGTAAGTCTTACACATATCTGCTTGTGTCTGATACCCCCCTTCTAACATATCGATCTCTCCTCTTCTTTTAAGGATCTCATGTTCACTTTCAGTTGGCAATGAACCCTCCAGAGACTCACGATATGCCTGGAGTTGTTTCCCCAGTGGATAGAGATGAGGCATTATTGGAATATATCGATCCTCGATATGTCCTTGGTGAACTATATTGATAAGTTGCCAGTATGTAATAACTCCGTAGGTAACATTTCTTCAACAAAAAGCCAACAATAAAAGTATCAGGATACCAAAGATACCGACCTTTCGGGTTTTATTCCATACCCTTCGGGCCTTTAAAGGGCCTGGCTGCTCTTGCATTGCAAATTGCAATAATGAAGATCTGTGTTTGGGACGGTTCAGAAGATCCTGGTGTATATGCTCGATTCGGCGACGATGGAACATACTTTACAATGTTCCAAGCTATAGCCGGAGGAATTCACACAGATGACGAAACCATTGGTATTGCCTTGAGTCCTGATGGGAAGAGATTCTACGCTGGGTTTCAAGAAGGTTATATCTTTGAGTTTACTAGAGAAGATGGACTAAGATTTGAGTAGAGTATTGTCTTTAGGGCTTTAGAAAGTGTGATAATAGATACACTGTATGATAAAATTAGAATTGTACACTTTGAAATCAGTCTTCCTCTTATCTTTGTGCATTAGAATTTATAGTTCAAGACAATTGAAATTTGTATCAAATCTTTCGAGCTTTAAGTATTGCTCCAACAGGTTTCAAGGTCAAGAAGAAGTCCACCTTGCCTTCAGCTTCAACTGATAGCTCAAACTTTGTTATGATTCGAGCTACAATTGAAAAAGTTTCAGCTTGTGCTAAAGATTGACCCAAGCAGTTTTGCTTACCCAAACTAAATGGGTTAAGGGCATCTACCATCTCTTGAGTAGGTTTTCCCCATCGATCCGGTAAAAACTTGTCTGGTTCAGCAAAGATGTCTTTATTCCTAAATTGAAGTATGAATGGCAGAAAACAGATTGAGCCCTTTGGAATGATTTCGTTTCTACTCGTGGTAAAGTCTCTGCCTGCTTCTCTGATGGACCCTGCGGCTGCCACCGGATATAGACGCATACCTTCCTTTACAACAGCTTTTAGTTGCGGGGATGTACTATATTCATTTGGTGAAAGAGAAACTAGAGACTCTCTGAGCTTTGTCTGCTCCATTGGATGCCTTGCCAATGATAAAAGTATCCAAGCAATGGAAAAGGATGTTGTATCATGTCCGGCGATAAGAAGCTCAAGCAGTTGTGCCATTTTATCATCAAGGCTAAACGCATCTGAGTCCATTACTAACTGAATGATTGATCCAGGGGTACTAGATGCTTTCTTTTGTGTATAATCATTCATCATTTCAAGTACCAATTCTCGTAGCCTACCAGCAGCTTGTATCGCTCTCCTCCTCTCTGGTATTAACCAAGCAAACATACTACGAAATGGGTTCACTGTGAGAGGAGTGATGATATGTATGTAAGCTTTACTTACGTGGACACAATATGAATGAAAAAGGCAATCTCAACTATCGTACTTACTTGGTTCTTTTGTCATGAATTCAATGCTAACTCAAGCTCATGTGTAAAGACTCCTTTTTCATTTGGAGACAGTTCATAAGCAAAGGCTGTCTCGACAATAGCTTCTAGCACGATATCAAGGACGGCATTGCTAACATCAAAGACAAATGACTCGGTATCGTTATTGCTGTGTATCCATTCGTCAGTCTTTTCTATTGCCATATTAGACATTCTTTTAACATGTTTGGAAGCAAACGCATGAGCTACTGCCTTTCTTTTCTTATACCACTCTTCCCCATTCAATGTAAACATTCCGGCGGCACCCACTGTGAGGGAAGAGAAACAAATACATGCAAGTATTAGAACACGTATCATATGCACCCCCACCTTAAACGTATTAGTAAAATAAACTAACTTAAAGCACTTCCTTTACATACTCACATCCATTGATATTTCGAAATGGACCATAAATTTCCATCGGCTTGGTACTTAATGGATCAGTTAGAATATCCCGAGCTGTTTGTGCATCTCCAACAACAACTTTATGAGCTAATGGTCTAAAAGGAGGAATTGATAGTTGGAATATTTGATTCTCTAATTCAGTTGCAACTTTTAATATCCACCAGGGATATTCAGAACTAGAAGTCATTTGCATGTGCTTTATCATGCCTCCTGGTGCATAGGGAGGGTATATTTTCTTCCCATACTTAATAAATCTATAACAATATGATAGAATAACATATCCAAAGAACAATAGTAATGTATTGATTAAGATAATGTGTGACGTCTCTAATGATACTGATGATAATAATAATTCTTGAACCCAAACCATGTTTCTTATTAATTGTGTAGTTTATTGGCGGTGATGGCACTTTAGATATTATATACCATAGACGAGAGACTATATTCTATATATATCGATATCAATGACAACGCTAATGAGGAAAAGTAGTATTTAGTATTAATAAAGGTATCCTAGGATACCAATAGTGAATTGTGGGCGAGGGAATAATAGTAGTTGAGGTGAGGCAGGATAGCGCTATTACTTTTTGATAGTGTGGTTCTTTGGAATGAATTGGTTGTGATGACTCCTATTCTAATACCTATCTATACAATATTTACAAACTATCAGCAAAGAGAATGATATCATAGTAAGCTTGAGCCTGTGCATTGTTGCTCATTGCAAAGTACTTCATTTGATTGAGGAAGGCGAGTTCTGCATAGATCCCTGAGTCTCCTCCCCCGACAATTCGTTCCATTATAATTGCACCAGGCTTGGCAAACATGGCATGAGATAGTCCAGCTCCGTGACTTCCAGCGATAACGTCTGCTTCCATGAAGGCACGAACTTGACAAGCCATACAACCCATCATTTGCTCATCGCTGGAACGAAATGCTGTTACATTGTATCCCGATCCTAAACCATTTGATAGTTGCTGAAGGAACTTCTCATTGTATATATTCGTATCACCACGTCTCGAGGCATCTCTTATAATCACCATTACAATCTTCTGTCGTTGTTCAGTGGATCTAGAAACTGACGAGATGACATGTGTATCATTATTAGCTGTGTCGCCAAGGCGTTGTCTAACGTGCTTTCTTAATGCAACCAAGTTCCAGTAATTGAGCAATGGTGAGTGGGAGAAGCCTTCTGTAGGCGTAATGACTTCTTTGGCGTGTACCGTTGTCTCATCTAAAAGTGTAACATTCTCCAAGCCAAGCAGCTCATACATGCCTTGATGAAAATCAGCCAATGGAGCGCATCCAAGCCTGATTGCAAATGATGGCATATCCTCGGCCAGCAAAGCATCGAGGAAGGGTGCTATCCTTGGCCATACTTCAATTGTAAAGTGGAAGAAGCCGATGCAGTAGACTTGGCTTACATCAATGACCAGATCATATGTTGGATATGGACAATCAGAAGAAGAAGATTGATTTGTGGCTGAAGAACAAGATGGAAGATGTTTCTGTGGTTCACGTGCTTTCTTTTCGTTGAACAGTGAACTCCAGTAAGGTGTGCATCCAGGTACATAACTTGAGTGCACAAAATAGTATGGAGGTGAGTACATCGTTGACTTACATGTAATATATCATCCATACAACACATAACTACTCACACTTCTTGTGGCACATGTACAACCTAAATGAGTGCACAGAAGATTATATAGGGTGAGGAAATCGTTAACTTACATGTAATATAACAGTCATACAATACAATACTACTCACAAGGGTCTCAAGAATTGCATCTTTTGAATAGACCGCCGTTGGTGGAGAAGGCAAGACTCCTCCTAAAGATCCAGAAAATTTCTGGAGTAAAGCAGATGGCGAGTTACCCAATGTTGATACTGCCATATGTACACCTCTTTCCTTCCAATAATTTATGCTTGTATGATCCTGACTTGGGGGGAGAAGCTTATCAACACACTGACTTAATGGCTTTGTACTATTTCTGTCACCCTTGAGGATATTGCCAATTTGTGTTATGACATTCTCAACATTATCCTTGTTGGTATCATTATTACTACCTTGCAGTAATACAGCCTTACTCCAGTCTATAAACATTTGAGCATACCAATATACACCATGACTCTTCGTTGCTCCATAACCAGTGCCCATAACAGCATCGCCAAAGAAAAAGTCTGTTATATTGATACTACTAGACACATCCTCAATATGTGCAATATCAAATTGATATTGACTATTCTCTTTAAGGAATTGAGTAAGACACTCTACCGCATTAGTAGAACTATGATTCAGCCATTGTTTTATAGGATATCCACCTACTGAAGTTGAAATACAGTCTTCTATATTCTTTGCACTGCCTAAAGTACCACCCCAGTTATTAGCCAGACAAGTGTTTATTGATTGTTCATTCCAATTTAATGCTTTTGTACATTGATCTTTTGTGTAGTATGATGTAATGTATGTTGTTTGTTGTAATGCTGATTCTAATGTAGTATCTTTTGGTGGAAACGATAAGGCCGTAAAATGACATGACGATGTGTTGGTACTACTCCACGTCGGTCTAACAGCGTTTAACTTTTCCTTGCCAACAAAATCAATCTCGATGGCCCTATTGTAGGGTCTTATCCTACTGTCGGTACTGATATTATATTGCTGCTGACAATGTGGTAATGGATTTAATACTTTCTTTTGGTGAGCTTGACGGAGAAGATGCAGAAAGTTCGATGACCCTTCAAAGATTATATCATTTTCCTCATTATTGTTTGGTTGTATCGACATAGATTTTGATATTGACGCATTAGTATTAGATGTAGTATATCTATCATTATAAGTTCTACTATAATACTGCTGTAAGTTATAATCCGATCTATAGAATAATGTGGAGATTGTGCCAATGATAATAATTAATAGTATTGCAATCCATTGTGCTACCGAGTTATCTCTACCTCTCAATGATTTTGTATTGTTGCTTTTGCACATTTTTCTTAAATCGAATCTCAGTATAACATTTATGATGCCATTGCAGCAACCCGCCATATAGCCTTCTCCTTGCCTTGGGCGTGGCATTAGAGGAGAAGGTGGCATTGGAGGAGAAGGTGCCGAGATAGGTAGAAGTATCAGTAGGTATTATGTGCTAAATTACTCTTACTAACTCTTAGGGATACTTGGTAGTGGCCCTTTTGAAAAGTACTCTTTGTGCCTACAATCATGCTGGGAGTGTTCATCACCCTGTTATACATGTATACAATGCCAAACAAGCACTATAGTAGCAAGCCTACATCTCTGAGGTACCACTTGATGGCCAAACATTGCCTGAAAGCCGGCAGGAAATCAAAAAATTGCCAAAAATGAGGCAAGAAACCTGCCTACATGGGGCTGTAAAAGTATGATGGAGGGCCCTACAATCATGCTGGGAGTGTTCATCATCCTGTTATACATGTATACAATGCCAAACAAGCACTATAGTAGCAAGCCTACATCTCTGAGGTACCACTTGATGGCCAAACATTGCCTGAAAGCCGGCAGGAAATCAAAAAATTGCCAAAAATGAGGCAAGAAACCTGCCTACATGGGGCTGTAAAAGTATGATGGAGGGCCCTGCATTCTTGCTGGGAGTGTTCATCACCCTGTTATACATGTATACAATGCCAAACAAGCACTATAGTAGCAAGCCTACATCTCTGAGGTACTACTTGATGGCCAAAGTAACGTTGCCTGAAAGCCGGCAGGAAATCCAAATCTGAGGCAAGAAACCTGCCTACATGGGGCTGTAAAAGTATGATGGAGGGCCCTAAAATCATGCTGGGAGTGTTCATCACCCTGTTATACATGTATACAAATGCCAAACAAGCACTATAGTAGCAAGCCTACATCTCTGAGGTACCACTTGATGGCCAAACGTTGCCTGAAAGCCGGCAGGAAATCAAAAAATTGCCAAAATGAGGCAAGAAACCTGCCTACATGGGGCTGTAAAAGTATGATGGAGGGCCCTAAAATCATGCTGGGAGTGTTCATCACCCTGTTATACATGTATACAATGCCAAACAAGCACTATAGTAGCAAGCCTACATCTCTGAGGTACCACTTGATGGCCAAACGTTGCCTGAAAGCCGGCAGGAAATCCAAATCTGAGGCAAGAAACCTGCGATACAAGGATCATCTTTCAAACTATCTGGTAACAATATTGTCTTGTTTTAGGATACCATGCTTGTTTGATGTCCATCAACTATTGTGTAATATTTCACTTTCTTTTTTACTCTTTGTCTTGAATGGTGAGGCCAGTCATATAGCAAGGCCAGTCCTTCACACACAAAGAGAGTATAATATACAATATCTTAGACTTTAAACTAGACTACTTTATGAGTCCATCGTCAATACTCTCAAATCATCATTGGTATCTTCAGGATGTGGAGCTTCATAATCATCGTTACTGATGCACGTGCCATACCCCCGTCTTGCAGTAAACAACTCTTCAAGCAATGCTCCATCTTCACTGTCAATTATATGGGCACGCTCTACTC